>Ga0157363_1004139_pt1 | contig 13309 bp, 11 predicted proteins | sample AttsexASBM1_FD_111477 | JGI IMG/M metagenome (GOLD analysis project Ga0157363, IMG submission 111477) | Fungus gardens microbial communities from leaf cutter ant in Ribeirão Preto, State of São Paulo, Brazil - Atta sexdens ASBM1 | ecosystem: Host-associated > Fungi > Mycelium > Unclassified ...
ACCAGCACTTCCGGTCTTATGAAGAAGTAAAAAATTGGATCGATTCGTGGATAGCCTCAAAAGATGACCAGTTTTTTCGACGCGGGATTCGTACGCTACCTGAAAGATGGGAGAAAGTAGTGGTCAGCGATGGACAATACTTTGAATCATAAATGTATAACCAGTTTTTTACAATAAAGCCTCGAATTTCGAAAAAAAAACGGCGGAAGCAAAGTTGTACACCTAATACATTACATTTAAGCCTAAAATAAGGAGAGCAGAGGAAGAGTCTATTGTAAAAGGGAGTGAGATTATGAGTGAAAAAATAAATGAGAGTTTATAATATAAAAAAAATGTATTTATATAAATTCTTTATTGTTGTATCTTTATAACATACATAATTCAATTGAGTGAATAAAATAAAAAGTTTTAGTATAATTAGACCCTAATTACAATTCTCGGTTCGTAAGAATTATGAAAAATTTTATTTTGTTATAATGATGTTAATTCTACAAATATGTAAAAATACGAATCGAGAAAAATTAAGTCGTTAATTTATATACGCACATTACGTGCAATTTTGTCGTAATTATCTTTTAATGTTAATTTTATGATTTCACGATTAATATAATTTACAGACAGTTTTAGTTCAATTTTTTTAATTAAATATTGTGTATTGTTTGTTATCAGACAGAGATTCTAAATGTTTCAAATGCACGTTTACACATTTTATAATGCTTTGTATTCCGAAGAAGATAGTTTCCTGTATTACACTGCGTAGGTTCTTCGTTTCTTCGCCAGTAGTGTTGCATCCGATGTTTTCTCTTTTTCCCGAAGATCTCCGTAGTTATTTCCCATAGAGAGATTCTTCTTCATATGCCAACAATATTGATTTTGTACCATAAGATGTATTAAAATTGATATTAAAAGGATATTTCTTATAGCAATGAAGTTTGATTTCACAGCTGTCATCACCGCTTAAATACTTCTTCATGAGTCCCATGTTGTCTACAAACTGTTGCCAGCAGTTTGTATCGAAATAAATTCCATTCACATTGTTTCTCATTAATTTCACAAGAGGCTTGAAAATTCCTTCATTTATTTTTTGTACCTCACATGAACTGATATCTTCGTATGAGAGTTGTTAAGTCCATACATTGTTGATAACGTTATCAGGTGAAATGAAATCAGGTGTTTTCCCATGTCTTCATCATTGCGCGAACTGATTGAGATCTTGACAAAATTGCGGATCCACGCCAACTTCTCCGAAATATTAGCGTCTTTTTACTCGGCCATTCCTCTTTTGTGAAATATTGTACGACACAAATAATCCAAAACGTCGGACGAAAATCAAGCACTTATTTGCTCACGAAATAGTTGCTTCGCACGATGAGACTCGAATGAAACAGCGTATCACTATGCAAAGCAATTTATGCTTATATACTTTTCGAAAAATAACAAAAAAGATCTCTAGAATTTAATAAGTAATTTCTAGAAGTATCTAGAAGTACTCTAGAGATAATTTCTAGAAGAATCGTTCATACAATGCTATGACGCATTAGTTTTTTCAAAAAGGAAAGAAATTCTCGAAAGTTGAATAATAAAATTATTTCACTGAATATTAAACTGACAATGAGTTATAAATCTTTGATTTCACAAATAAATTTATTTGAAAAGAAGGAATTTATTCTTCAAACAACAAATATAGAAAGTTTACAAGTAATAAAGTTTATAAAGGAAAGAATTTCTTTCAAGATTAACGAAATTATTTTATTCGGACATATTCAAACTTGTAATATGCGAGTGTTGCTTGAAAAAAATTGTAAACTATTCAACTATTCAACTAATGAACTATTCAACAAATAACGAGTTATAAATCTTTGATACTAAAAAAATTTTTGAAAAGAAGAAATGTATTGAAACATTCATCACAATAACAGATAAAGAAATATTTTTACGGTCTCGTGTGAGTGCATTCTAAGGTATATAATAAGGATTCAATTTTTTTCAAATTTTTTGTCGAAATTTTTCCTATTCCACTTTTAGAGAGAAAGACAGAATTTTTTATGTATAAATAAGGAGTTTTGTATTAGGGAAAAATCATTTTTGAGTTTCACTTCGTAAAAGCCTTGCGTGAATGCTGTGCAAAAATTGTGTAAAATTGTGTACAAAATTCTGTGAAATGGGTGTTGAGAAGGAAATTATTCGCAAAATCATCAATCTTGTTTTGATGCTTGATCCGTAAATAATCGCGGAGAAATTTTTAGCCGGTTTGAACGATAATTCGGAGCGCAATTACTTGCTTTTTGCTGGCTTCACATGTGAATGTTCGGACGTAATATTGGGAATATTATAAAAGTTAAAGTATTTTACTAAGGACATGCGTATTCTCCAATTAGCCCAAAAAACGATAAAAATGCGACGATTGTTTGGGCACGAGGAACAAGATGTGGTAGGACATATCTTCTCTCACATCTGCCTGAAGGTAAATATTTCATTTTTATTTCGATATTCCAATAGTTCGATATTATCATATATGAATAATTTGATTATATTTAGTTTGAAATAATTAATAATTTCTAAAAAAATTGTCGTAGGCAATATTCGAGAGAGAAATACGCGATAAATCTACTTCCACAATCAAACATCGCATGGAGGGAGAATCAGTGGCAGGACTGTCGCGTAAGTATAATGAAATTAGAAAATTGTAATACTTAAAAATGAATTTTTTATAATTTTTTCATATTTTAATATTAATTGTTTTCTTTTTTTTTTTAAGGAAGGGCACGAATTGTTTTAACGCAGGAGTTGGAAGAAGAAGAAGAGAGGATGAGGTCGGAAATTCCGATCATCTTTCATCGAGTCAGTTGATATCTAAAAGATAAGTAAAGTTTTTAAAGCAAAACACTTTCAAATGATATAAAATATTAATATAAATATTATTGGGAGTACAAATAAGTTTTCACCATTTTTTATAAAAAATTAAGCATTTATTGTGAAAGAACATAATGTTTTATTCAAAGTAATGGCCATCGCTAGCCACTACTTTTTCTCATCTTTCTGATAGCATGTGGATACCGCGTCGGAAGAACGCTTCATCTTTTGAGGCTATCCAATCATCGATACAATTTTTGGTATCTTCGTATGATGTGAAGTGCTGCTCAGACAGGCATGTCATCGATTGGAACAAGTGGTAGTCGGAAGGAGCAATGTCTAGAGAATACAACGGGTGGGGTAGAACTTCCCATTTGAGTGTTTTTAAGTAGGTTTTGACCGGCGCCGCAACATGTGGTTGAGCATTATCATGCAGGAGAATAATTTTGTCATGCCTGGAGTAGTGGGCGCATTTTTCCTTGAGTGCTCGGCTCAATCTCATCAATTGTGTTCGGTAGAGAGCCCCAGTAATGGTCTCGTTCGGTTTGAGCAATTCATAATATAATAACACCAATAATAATAATAATAATAATAATAACACCAAGCATCCTACCAAATACACAACATGAGTTTTTTTCCATGAATATTCGGCTGTCGATGTTGAAGCATGGCCAGGTGGTCCCTATGATTTCCTTTTCTTTGGGTTATCGTAATAGATCCATTTTTCATCACCAGTGATTATACGATATAAAAAACCTTTTCGTTTATGCCTAGCAAGCAGCATTTCACATGTGAAAAATCGACGTTCAACGTTTCTCGGCTTCAGTTCATGGAACCCAATTCCCTTGCTTTTGAATCATTCCCAATGATATTTCAAATGATATGAAATGTTTGTTGAGTCACTCCTAATATAAGTGCAAGTTCTTGCGTTTGGCACGAATCTTCATCCAATAATGCTTCCAATTCCGTCTTCGTACACTTTCGGCCTTCTGCTACGTTCTTTGTCTTCGATGTCAAATTCACCGTTCTTAAACTTTTGAAACCACTCACGACAATTTCTTTTACTTAAGGCATTACCATATGCTACAAGCAATCTATGAGCCTCAGCTGCAGATTTCTTCAAATTAAAGCAGTAAATCAAAAGTTCCCGTAAATGACGCTTATTCGGCTCAAAACTCGACTTTTTTCGTAGAAAAAAAAAATATGTGATGCTGATACAAAATCGCTAATATTTCAAGGTTATGGTGTTGCCGGATGTCCAATTTTACGATATGTCATTTTAATCAAACAATTTTAACTAGTTTATTAGTGGCGTCTTTTGCAAACGGCGGAAACTTATTTGTACTCCCAATAATATATTTTCAAATACGGAAGAAAATAGAATTTCTCCCGATTACGAATATCGCGCCTTTTCATTCGTTTCGTAAATTTATGAAAGACAAAAATATATTTTAGCTGAAGAGAATAATTTAAGATAAAAACTATGATACTACTTTTTCTAGAATATGATGTGTATTCTCCTTTCAAGAGGAGGCGGAGGAAGAAAAGGAGAAGAAGGAGGAGGAGTAGAATGAAGAGAAAGAAGAGGAGGAGGAGGAGAACATATGGAAGAACACGAAGGTCAGGAGGAAGAAGAGAAATTCCTATATAATACTTAATTTTATTTTTACTATTTCTTAATTCTTATGCTCGTATTTAATTTATATATAACGAATATCATTATTAGGAATTCCTCCGTCTCCAGTTCTGCGAGCGGTAGGAAGACTTTCCTTACGGTGTCATGGAAAGGTATTAAAGGTTAATAACCTTATTTTGCGCTGTTAGAGAGAGAGAGACGACGTTTCGTTTGTGTCATACGGCATACCATAGGGCATCACAGGATATTCACGACTGGCTTGCGTTCTGCAAAATTTATGCATTACATACCAGACTCCAAACCAGACAATTATGTAGGATTTTCGCTTGATTCGATGGATTTAATGCATGGTCCAGTGAGATTATCGTTTCGTCCAGCACGAACTTAACTCACGAAGACATTTTGTGTCTTGTAAGTTCGGTAGTGCCGGTGGTTTTGATATCGCACAAAATTTCAACATATGCGTTTTCAATATAATGATACCGAGAAGTCGTAGACATACTGCGAATAAATTTATGCGGAAAGAGGGGAAACGTTCGATTTTAACAATCTCCAATTCCGATAACTTTTTGCTTTTTCCGCTTTCTTATTGTATGTGCTCAAATTTACTATGAGCGCGAAACTTATGAGTGGGGGAACTTCAATGTCGGTGGGAAGCGGTAAGACACGAAAATTCAGTCTTGCAACATAATTTTGCGTAAGATTTGACACGAAGAGCTGGTATCACTATACCACCGGAAGATTGTGAGATTCGAGAAATCAAATGTTTCCAACGTTTTCTCGCCACATCTAATGTCGTAATTATAGTTTACAATTTTAATAATTTCGGACGTGCTAAAGAATATGTTTTTATTCGCCGGGGTTGATGATACCGCGCTAGAACGTGAGTCTTCATATTGGATTTATATAATATTACGAGGATGACGTCACTATAGATCGATTTTAAATTTAAAAGCAGCCGCGGGAAGTAAGGGAGTGGGGGAATATTGCATTCCGTATAATATATAAATCGATTATCGTGAGAAGAAGGGACATCGTTATTCAAATAAGTATCCGGGTTGCAACAATATACTGTCCTGCGAACAACAGGATGTAAATACGTCAGGTGCGAAATATGTAAACATTTGTTCTTCGAGAATGCGCGTTTCGACGTTATTGCACGATAAAATCCTATGATGGGAAAACGACATGGAGTGTTTAGTGTGATTAAATTTTGCGGACGTATAATAAATTCAGCGAAAGAATACGAATGTGGTGTTTCCTTTTACAAAATTTTCAGTTCGCCGCAATCCGTAAACCATTTATGTATGCAACCTCCTTTTCTTGAAGATAGATCCTCCGTTGACGAATCCGATACTTACGGAGATTCTTCCGTAATCGCGAGAAAGAGTGAACAAAATAATACCGATGCGAGCGAACAAGAACGTAAGAAGAAACGAACTGCATTCGTGTTCTGTGATTTTGAGAAGATGATTCGCTTAATGATATAAAAATTCACGTCCTAACACTCTGCGTCGCTCAACAAATTTGCGATTCGTGCGTGGAAGTATTATATTTATCGCAACTTTGTCGTTGATGTGGAACGTATGAATTTGTTTTTGTCACGATCCCATAAAGGAATTCGTATTCGCGTCATGTCCCACGAAAAATTTTATTTGAATTATCTGTATAGCGCACAACGTGAAAGTTTTCAACACAGTTGATTCTCCAATACATCGAAAATCATTGTAGATTAGAACCTCGAGTGATTTTAAATGACACAAAAATTATCGTTTTAGTGAGATATACAAAATTTATCGGTAGTATTAATTATATGCCAATGTGATTGTCGGAATTACCGAAACCTGCGACAAAGACATCTTTCCGTATTTATTTAATATTCGCCATAATCAAATGTACTTTGATCCGCTGCTTGACGTTAGTTGCTACGCACCTGAAACGATGCAAACGGAGGAACGCGAATTTTTTCTTGCATGGCATGCGGAAATGTCGAAAAATATCATATTCAATTTTCAAATAGAGAAATAGTCGATTATTGCCGTACCGATATTCTTGATATTCTTTGTCGAGCATGACCGGCGTTTAGAAAAATATTTTTAGAGCGCGGAAACGCATGACCATTTATAAAATGTGCGATCTTTGCCTGATGTGTATGAGAATATTTCGGAAAAACTTTTTGCACAAAGAAGAAATAGCGTCATTTCGTCGAGGGGATACAGATAAAGAAAATCAATCATGCAAAGACATACAATGGTTAATTTTAAACGAGATTGGACATCGTATTATTCACGCTGGACACGAACGAGAATATCAGTTAATAGAGGACATCGACAGATATTACGAGAACGAGGATGAGACGCAACGTCACGTTTTGCACGGTTGCTTCTTTCATAGATGCCCGACTTGTTACCGAATAAACCGCTATAAATCAATTGGAAATTCTAAAGAAACATTTGATACGTGATATAAATGAATGTTTGCAACGACCTGGCGGTTACGTTATATCGCAGGTTATATCATGACGGAAAAGTGGGAATGTATTTTCGATGAAGAAATGCGCAAATTGAGAGAATTTCGCGAATTTCTCAAGAATCACCTGATGATACAAATTCCGCCTCTTGATCCTCGTTATGCATTTTTCGGCGGACGTACCGGTAATATCGTGACACGTACCGGTAATATCGTGACACGATACGAGGTTATGAATAACGAGAAGATACGTTACATAGATATGTGTTCTCTACTCGTACATATTGAAAACCGGTGTTTATCCAATCAAACATCCCAATGTCTACGTAGGGAATGAATATTCCGCATGATTAAAGAAGCACCAAATTTCAATTTCGAGCAGGTCATGGGTCTCATACGATGTCGTGCATTCCCCCCACACGATCTTTTCCATCCGATATTACCATATCCTGTACGCGGAAAATTATTATTCGCACTTTGTTGCACATGTTACGAAACATTTTCACAATCTGCATGCACTCACAATAACTCAGTGGAACATGAGTTTCGAGGGCATGTGGGTGTCGTATAAACATACAGGAATTGAGAAAGGTTATCTTGTGACGAGGATAGATGAAATCTGGCAGTACAAATATACACGCTATAATTTCACTACACGTCAGAGTGAGTTATTTGCTGACTATATTAACAGCTTTTTACAACTGAAGCAAGAGGCAAGTGAGCGACCAAGCGAATGTGGAAACGACGATGTTGCTAAATTGGAGCAATTGGAAGTAATTGAGGATATTGTTCTCAATAAAAACAATATCGAGCAAAATCCCGTCGCCAAATTCTGCCTCATTTCGTTTTGGGGAAAATTCGGCCAACGGACAAATCTTTCGAGTATCGAGATAATAAGAAATCCCCAACGATTGGCGGAATTATTGTCAAGCCCGGAATATGAGGTAACCAGAAGAGAGAACCAGGTATATGAGGTAACCAGAATATTACCCATCAATGACGAGGTGATATATAGTATGTTTCGTGGCATTTAAGACACGAAGCGATAATATCCTCGCCGATAACTAATGTAGTAATAGCGGTGGTTCAAGCGCATTTAAAGTTGCACGAAAAAATTAGATCGACGTGTATTATATTACGACACCGATTCTTGCCTATATACATAGCGGAGATCTTAACGAATACGAACTGCGTATCTACTAGGTACTAAGGTAACTTTTTGAGAGACATGACGGACGAACCGCGAGCTACGGGCGTAACTTCATCGAAGCATATTTGGCCAAAATTTTACATGTACGTGATTCGTACCCCGGACAGATGCCGAACATGAAATTTGTAAAATAAAAGGTATTAAATTAAATTTTGAAAATTCGCGGTTTTAATTTTACTAGTATTTATAGGTTTTTAAATAAGAAAAGAGAGAACAATAACGAGGACGCAATAAAATTGAAATTTAAAGCAATTCGACGCACCGCATTTCACGAGGTAGAAATATGGGAAGTAAAAACATGCGTTCCAGTTCTGATAAAACGCAGATTCATCAATAGTTCTCTCCCGTACGGATTTATATAATATGCTAGATTGTGTAATATATATCATTTAAGCTAGAGTCACAAATTTTCTCCTCTCGATTAAATTGTAAATAAAAACTGCGGAATATAATACATATTCTTATAAAAAGTTAAATCAATTTATATTCATAATTTGAAGATTAGAAAATATAATAAAAATGTTTATTATTTCGTATAATATATGTTATAATATTATACATTAGTAAAAATACATTAGTAAAAATTTGTACGTTTAAGTTGAAAGATTTGTAAGTTGAAAGAGAATGCGTAATAAAATTGGTTATTATTTTAAAAAGTTATATTAAAATGTATATAAAATTGTTATTAAAGTATAATGAAATATGATTTACAAACGAAATATATATATATATATTTTTTTTTTCTTTCTCCTTTTGAAAACAACGAATATAAAATAAAAATATTTTGTATTTGAAAAAGACATTATATTATATAATCTCATTCCTTTTTCGATGTAAGTTTTTTTTTCAGCGGCATCGCATGTAAGCTCATCGATGGTGATGCCATGCTCTGCTCTGATCGAAATATACGCTGATCGCGAGCCTATCGACGCGCAAAGATAAGCTCATCCTTGCACCGGCGAGGTTCAGCTGTTTATTGGCCACGGTAGTCTCGTTGACTAACCTACGTTGGCACGAGATTACGCGCGTCGCGTGGAGCCCTCCGCCACATTGATCAGTTTATTTCCTTTTCCTTCGTGTATTATTGAAAATATTTTTAAACGCCATTTTTTTTTATTTTTTTTTTCTCTTGAGGTCTTGCATGCTAATCGAATAGCTCATTTCATAAAATGGACGTGCGCTGGAACATCCATGGACATCGATCGTATGCGGTCCAACTGAATGTGAGAAAAAAAAATTTATGTAAAGAATTTTCTTCAGTATTTATCTCTCATATCCGATGTACGTTTCGAGAAAGTTTTGTTTTATTTCGCAAAATGACAAGAAGCCTATCATCAATTACAATACGATACTCATGTAAAAGAGTTCGAAAAACAGAGTTGGGATGCAGCAATACTAAAGTAATGAAGAAGATATAATTGAATTTTGCGAGGGTTTACCCCGTCCGAAAGATTACTCGAACGATCCGCTTTCTACAAAATTAGTGATAAGCGACGATTTCTCTTGATGAGAGAATTATCGTCGTGCGACGCGATCTTTTTACAAAAGCAATCATCACAAGAATCTCAGTGTTATTCTTATCTCGCAGAACCTCTTCCATGAGAAGCGTGGTCAGCGCGATATATCATTCAATGCAAATTACATCGTCGTTTTCAAAAATTCATGTGATTGCGCTCAGATTTGTCATTTAGCGCGTCAGATCTATCCTGACGAAATTCCTAGAAGAGGAATACTTCGTCGAGGCCTCATGATTATTTGCTGCTCGAATCTGAAATAATCCCAGATAAATATCGATTTCAAACGTGTATTTTTCCCAAGGATACGACACATTATGTCTACGTGTCACGTAGATCTTTTTCCAACGGGTTCGTATAAAAAGTGAGTACTGGTAATCGTCAGACGTAGGCTTTTTCTCGCAATGAAGGTGAGTGACAAGAAATCACACAGTGCAACGAAAATCGTCACACATTCGATCGGTAAGAGAAACGCCTGTCTCTTCGTGCTTTATTATTTGAATAAAAATCAACGCCTATCCTTAGAAACGTTGACAAAAATCTAATTTGTTGTATCTGTGAATGTGTTTTTAATACACTCAAAGGTAACGTCTCGCTTGAATGTTGCGAAAAAAATCGGTTAATACAAAACGGCTCTGCAGCGTGTGGTGGCAAAACGCGGAAATTGGAAGCATAAAAAAAAACTGTTGGTGCAGCGAGGTGGATTTTATCTTATATTACTGGACTTATCGACCTTATTATCACTGTCGAAGGAACGAAATAATGAAGACACTATGGAGAGAGCCAAAAAAGTGGTTTTAATTTCGACGGAAAATCTCGAGAGAATGCAACATCAGCTATCCGTGCAACGTCAGAATCCGACATCATTCGCTGACGAAGAGTCAAAGGAAATCACAGTACCGCAAAATTCGGATAACATTATGAACACTAATAATATAACGCTTTCGGAACTCATTTAACATGATTCGATGCGGAGATGAGTCATACTCTTAATTCTGATTGGCCACGCGATGAAAGTGAGAGATGGAAAATGTACAGAGAGGTATTATGGCGATACCTGCGATTTATCCAAGAAATGCAGAAGACCACACTACACGAGATGTTTCCGATGACGACGAACGGTGGTGTTTTTCATAATTTCAAATACAATGCAAATTTCCGATGTACAGCCAGCACATTCCATCAGCCATATTATTACAAAAAATTTTGAAATTTCGAGCGAACATAATCATGCGAAGAATAATCATATGATGAAGAGCATTGAAGAAATGGCGGAAAGTGTACCGAAATCTTATTATAAACATACACACTGATGAAATACTTGTATTGAAAAGCTGTACCTGATAGAATTAATTGGGACGAGCATGGAATCGTGACTATAAGATGGTAACATCGTGAAGAATTTGAATCATTAACTTGATAAATGATGCGATACGCAAGAGAAAAACTGTGAAAATAGTGGATAGAAATCAGTTTGCGCGATTATTCCGTGCGTTGAACATACCTTCTGCGCTGGTGAGAAATAAAAGATTTATTGTTCACGCACGGTATTAGTGTAAACAGCGTAAAACTCAGGCGAGTGTCACACCTTTTATATCGAAATCACGAATTCCATGCCGATTGTATCGAGAGCGCGAAGAAAGAGAAAAACATAAAAATTACGAACAAGAAATAGACGAGAAAAGTTTGCTGATTCTTTCTCGTACACGAAAAACTGATATTCCCGCATCTTTACAATCGGAAAAAATCGGTTAATTGATTGGAAAACATTAAGATAATATGATGAAAAATTATACTATACTATCATCGCATTATGCAGGCTATTCGGCGATGGATAATTTAATTCGCAGTATCGTACTGTTAAATCGAATTTCTCACGGGGAGAAGTCGTGCACTGGCTCGAATTGTAAGACGCGTACACGTTGCACCGACTAATGCGTGGAAAATTTCCACGATTGCATTATAACGTAACAATGACGATGTGTGAGAGGCAGATTTGATCGAACTCCGAAATCTAAAAAGTTATAACGATTATTCCTATCTGTGATGATCGATGTATTAAGTAAATATATCTGGGTAGAACCGTTATGTGATAAAACGAATAACTGCGTGATAAAAACTTTTCAACGCATACTAGTGAAAAGCGAGTACCCGTATATTTACAAATGGGCAAGGGCAAAGAATTTGTCGCGCAATCAATGCAGAAATTTCTTAAAGAAAACGACATTCGTTTTCGGGTAACGCAATCCACACATCAAAGCCGCCATCGTCTGCGCCTTAATAAAACACGAAAGAGCGAATGTGACATTATTTCACGCATAAAAATACGCGACGCTACATCGTTCTGCACATTGTATGCGCTTACAATCATCACTCGTCCACGAGAATGCAACCTGCGGTAGAAACGAGAGAAAATGCACGTATCGCTCGTGAAAATATAGCACGTTGGAAAAACGAAACGTTAAAGAAATAAGCACGAAAAGTTAAATATCGCGTCGGAGATCTCGTTCGTATCAGTAGAGCAAAAGGCACTTTCGAGAAAGGATACGAGGCTAAGTGGAGCGAGGAGATATTTTAAATTTACTGTGTCTTTGATTGACGAAACGTCAATCACGTGTATAAACTGCGTGATTTAGCAGACGAAGTCATAGACAATATTTTTTATAAGCAAGAATTAACTCAAGTTGAGAAAAACTTAGAGGAAGAACAATCTATTGTCGATCGCGTGATAAAGAGTAAAAGATGAAGAGCTAAAAAGCAAGTGCTTGTTAGTTGGCGCAGTTATTCCAATAAGTTTGATATTTGGATTCCGGTTTCGAGTTTAATTTCTCTTCGCAAGGAGGAACAATTACTTCTGATGGTTCATATTATTAGTAACAGTAGTATCTATCATTTTCCAGATAATACAACGTCATCCTTCATCACGGAATTACCTCACTCTAGTGTTGCACGTACATTGCGATAAGTGAAATTCCATTTCTCTGTACCTTTTTACACATACTATATACATAACGAAAATGTGATCAGATTAGTCAATGTAAATCGATGAGGGAACGAATAATGCGTTTACGGCGAAAGAAGTTGCATTTTCAAATGGAATTTACAACGATATCCATGAGTTTATTGATGCGATTAATGCCGCGTGTAAAGATGCCGAATCGCATTTTTATTTTAAACAGCAAAAAGCGACTGGCGGAGAGTCACTTAAAATCTTAATAAGTATTAACTGCGATGAGAAGTGCAAAATGCTACATCGTATAAACTTTTCTGATAATTTTTTACGAATGTTAGATTTCTCATCAGCAATTTCCACAAATAATTACCCATTTTATTTCAAGCTTACGAGACATAAACATAATTCCAATGAAACAGAAGAGAAAATACATTTCAATTTAAACTTTAAACCTTCAAAGTTTAGAAAATAGTTTTATTATATAAATCTTATATATATATATATATTAGGTGTACAACTTTGCTTCCGCCGTTTTTTTTCCGAAATTCGAAGCTTTATTGTAAAAAACTGGTTATACATTTATGATTCAAAGTATTGTCCATCGCTGACCACTACTTTCTCCCATCTTTCGGGTAGCGTACGAATCCCGCGTCGAAAAAACTGGTCATCTTTTG
>Ga0157363_1004140_pt1 | contig 13308 bp, 7 predicted proteins | sample AttsexASBM1_FD_111477 | JGI IMG/M metagenome (GOLD analysis project Ga0157363, IMG submission 111477) | Fungus gardens microbial communities from leaf cutter ant in Ribeirão Preto, State of São Paulo, Brazil - Atta sexdens ASBM1 | ecosystem: Host-associated > Fungi > Mycelium > Unclassified ...
CGGTATCGAACGCAATTGATGCGTTTGAGCCGAGCATTGAAAGACAAACGGCCGCAATACAACGAGAGACACGATAAAGTGATTTTGCAGCATGACAATGCTCGACCTCATGTTGCGAAAGTGATCAAGACGTACTTGGAAACGTTGAAATGGGAAGTCCTACCCCACCCGCTGTATTCTCCAGACGTTGCTCCCTCTAACTATCACTTGTTTCGATCAATGGCACACGGCCTGGCTGACCAGCACTTCCGGTCTTATGAATTAGTAAAAAATTGGATCGATCGTGGATAGCCTCAAAAGATAACCAGTTTTTTCGACGCGGGATTCGTACGCTACCCGAAAGATGGGAGAAAGTAGCGGCCAGCGATGGACAATACTTTGAATCATAAATGTATAACCAGTTTTTTATAATAAAGCTTCGAATTTCAGAAAAAAACGGCGGAAGCAAAGTTGTGCACCTAATAGAAATTGATTAAATCCTGAAATACTTATTTTATTGCATTATTACGTAAAATATGTATTTTATAATTCAAAATATTTGCATTTTACTTTTATATTCAAATTAAATCAATGAACAACGGCTTTAATATGCACTCGTACGCAGTGTTTTAAATTGAATTCATCATTAGCTTTTTCATATGCTATTGTATATGATGACATATAGATCAGTAAAATATGTTGAAAATTTCAACTTTTATATTAATAAATTATAAATCTTGATGACTGTTTTAAGATCCATTCTTATTGAATAACAACAGAGAAACAGTGTACTTAATATTGAACAAAAATATTTATATGATAGGTGATTTAAATTTAAGCTATCAGAAATTGATTACAGTCGAGTACGAAGAAAATCAACTGTGATTTGTCCATTTAAAAATAAATTTTCACGATCTGCTCGAACCGGCTATTTTAGCGACAAAAAGGATTATGTGATCAAAATTGATGAATGATAGTTATTATTTTTGATCATATGATCGTTTTTGTCGATGAAACAGCCGGTTTGAGCAGTTTCTGAAAATTTATCTTAAGATTTAAAAATCTATTATAGATCCAGATTAATCGGCCGAGCAAGGCTGTGTTCGTATATTACTGCCAGTTGTTAGTACAGTCACTAATGGTACTATTAAAGACCGTCTAGGTTCTGGGCAAACTTTTAGCAGTATAAAAACGATGCAAAGGACCTATAATCATAGACATAGTATCTCTAGACCGAACATTCGAGGAGTGGGGGTAGTCCTAATTTAGAAAACGCATTCACTTGGTTCTCTCTTGTTTCGCACTTGCATATAAAGGGTACTTTCCAATTGCTTAACATCTTAACACAAATCTTCTAATATCTTAACACAAAGTACACAGGAATGCACAAAGTGTGTTTGTGCATGATTCAATTGGATCAGAATGTGTACGCTGTGCATGGTTGAGATCCGTTTCGGATAGAGTTAGATTAAGTGTAGTTTTTTCTGCCTGTATTAAAAAAAAGTAAATGTGCCGGCTACTCAACGTCTTCCACCCTCATTTATAGCCGCCGCAGTTAGTAAAATGTAATTGTCAAAAAACACTGAATATAGATATAGCGTATCGATGGTAATAGACAATTGGAACGTAATTTATGTCGCCATGTGCGAAAGTGTCTATCGACATTGCAATTGGAAAGCACCCAAAGTATACCTCTAAGAAAGGGGATCGAAAACATCAAGAGCTTGATGAGCTAATCTGATTAACAAAAATTTCGCGACAAAACATGTCCATCCCGGTTCGCGTTCGTGAGATTCTCACAGAACACTCTTCTTGCCGATCTGACTGTAAGCTATTATATTTTAGTTCTTTATTCTCACTTTCCAATCTTTCTTTCAGAGGTACACTTTATACGCATACACGAAACGAGAGAGAACATAGGACCGAGTGTATCTTTTTCTAAATGAGGGTTACCCCTACTCCTGAAATTTCTGACAATGCTCGATCTAGAAATACTATGTCTATGGCTATAATTAATTTGTTTACGTTGCATGCTCCAAATTAACCCAGAGAGAGAGAGAGAGAGAGAGAGAGAGAGAGAGAGAGAGACTTAAATTACTGATAAGGTGACGTTGGTTGGAGTAGTTGCATTCATGTACTCCAATGTTCATCAGTGACACAAACGGATTTAGGATAAATGCATGTCACCTAAGCTAATCCACACGAATCACACAAACAGGTCGGACATGTGCCTCGTTTCGTTTGAAGTATTTTGTTACCTCGATTATTTGAAAAGCGTTTTTACAAAATAAATGTGCTTTTAATAAGTATAAAAGTTATATTATATTTTATTGTATTAATATTATTTTATTTTATTTTTTAATTTTTCTAATTTTATTTATTTTATTTATGCTTTTTATTTTATTTATTTTATTTTTTATTTTATTTTATTATTTTATTTTATTAATATTATATTATGTTGTTATATTTTTATATTTATATCAAAAATGCATTTATTAAACGTTTTTACAAAATGAATCTAAAATACTTTTTTTTGATATAGTACGTTTTCAATCATTACGCATGCGTGCGTAACATATTTCAATCAAACCACCTTCTGAGGTGGAGCGTGCTCTTAATTGATCCGGAATATGCTCTAATGCGACGCGAACATTTAGTCGCCATATTGATTTCAGTGACGCGAACATATTGAAGCGTATTAGGCATGTTGGAGTGTGCGACGCGAACAAATCTTTAGAGAGTCTCATAAGATAGGAGATAATGGCAAATTGCATCATGTCCAATCAGGACGGGGATTACGTGACCAGTTTTCTCCAATCTCTTCCATGCCTATGGAGTTTTGATGCCCATGTCCAATCACAGGAGACGGGTCACGTGATGCAATTTGCCACTCTCTCCCTGTGAAGCTCTCTCCCTCTGCGCTAGTTAGAGTGAGTAGGAGCTATGGTAGGAATATGTTGAAGCATGTTGGAGTATGTGATGCGAACAAACCTAAGAGTGGTCATGGTCATGGAGCATAGAAAATAGGAGGCCGAACTTATATGGACGAAATCAGAAAGTGGTCAGAAGTAGTTATGAAGTGGTCAAAAGTGGTGGTCTGAATTAGTTCGATCGAGGGAATCGATTTTGAAACGAGATAAAAATTATAAAAATGAGCGAATTTATTAGAATACTGATAATTTCATTGGTCAACATCTAGGAAATTTGCTCACTTTTGTAATTTTCACTTTGAAAATACAGAATCCCCCAGATCTCAGATGTCGCTTTTGTTCCACGATACTTAAAGTCACTAGATTAACGAAGTACCGCGATAAGAAAATTTACTGAATTAACATTTGGAGCCAACCTAGCGTCGAAGTGCTATCCTAACCTAATTCTGTTAAAAGATCGGAAATCCATACAGGAGTCTGGAAGAAGAAAAATCTGTTATTATCAATTCTGTTATTATCGAAAATGTCCGATTGTTGTATTGAAAATTGCAAAAATCGCAACGAAAAAGGCTGAAGTTTTGAAGAATAATCGCGCGTCATGAAGCCAAAATGGCAGCAGTTTATTTTTGTTAATCTAGTTTTCTTTAATAACACCGTTCTCGCAGTTTGCATAGTAGTTGTCATAACAATTTTACATGAAGAATGCTCCATGTTTCATGTAGTTTTAATAAAAGGAACAGGGAACAGAGAATAAAGAATAAGAACTTCAATCTCAGAAATCATGTATTGTAGAATATACAGTTTCTGAAAACTGTAACTAGGTTGAAATTCTTATTCTCTGTTCCTTCTATTGTGCGGAGCTTCTAGGAGTCAAGTTATAAAGGGCACCGATCTCTGATTGGTCAGATTTCAGATCCCTTAAACGCCATCATTTGCAGAATTTTCGATATGGCAGTGAATCTGTGAATTGAGCACTTGTTTCACGTAGAAGGCGCGAACGTGAAATCGGACTGTCAACTCTCAACTATAGTGGAATCATTGTGCTATTTTCGGTTAGTACCCGACACCAGACAATAGCGTCGTTCCGATCTTATGTTTTAACTCTTATTAGAAGAACTCTAGTCACGTGACGTCTGTTGACGCCCAAAATGAGCGTTGAGCGTCAGCATGAAATGGCACCTTAAAATGTTATTTCATTTGTGCATTTTTATTGTATAATAAATATGTACAGGACAGAGAGGTCCTCGGATCTTTCTAAGATAAATACTTCCCACTTGATGACACAAGCGTAAGGGCGATTACATGTAGCGCAGTACAGAAACTAAATAGATAACTATTATATATAGGAACCGCGCAAACCGTGCCGCTTGCTTATTTTCTCCTCCATTAGGGTGCCATCCATTGAACTATATATACATTGGAATGGGCATTGGAGAAAATTTATGGCACAATTGATCAGCCACCATTTTAGTAGGGACAATATTTGAGCAAATCAAAAGCGTTCGCGGGCACGCTGCGATCGATGTATCGATCGATATATTATCAATGTATGAAAATCTATATGAATAATATGTAAATAAAAATAATGTCACTTCAATTGACATTATTTTTTCTATTATTTTTTCTATTATTAATACATTCAATAAAACATTAATAACATTTTTCATATCCTACACCGTTAACTCATAAGCAAGAATTGATGCATTTAATACAAGAATTCTTATCCATGAAATGAAATGCCTTTTTTTCTGCCTATACCCAGGCACATAATACTTCATGTTGATGCTTTGCACATTTTACAATCATGCGATTTTATAAATTTTTCAAAGTAATCTTTCAAATATAACCCCACATACACGAAAGAGATGTTGACATGTCTCACTAAAAAAAACATAAGTGCGCATGAGCACCTAAAAATTTCTGATTCGCTCTTATATTAATCAAATTAAAATAGACCTGATCAATTAGTGCCACGATTTTGTATGTTTTAGCGGAGATGTCATTTCAGTGTATATATAGTTCAGTGGTCCCACGACGCGGATTCGCGTATCGAAGGATTCGATCAATCACTGACGATCCATCGTTTTACATTCGCGACAATTGTGTCCTTAATGTCCCATGGACATGATTCACATGTAAGCGGATTAGCGAATTGCCAATCACAGAATCGTTCTGTTAGATCTGCTTACAAAATTTGCAACGATTCTATGATTGGCGATCCGCTAATCCGCTTACGTATGAATCGCTCCATGGAAATCAAGGACACAATTATCGCATACGTGACTGGTCGAATCCTTCGATACGCGAATGCGCGCGTACAGCGATACGCGTCAGGATGGCTCCCTTATATCTATTGCACATTGGACACTATGAGCGATGAACGACGAGCGATATTCAATAAAAGCTTTTTCTCACATGACGACGCAAAGCAAAGCTCTTATGGGTATCGCTTGTCGCTCATCGCTTATCACATTCAGTGTGCAATAAACATTACATGTAGCACGGTAAGCAGCACGGGCTAGCGACAATATAATAAATTTTAATATGAATTTTTTTTAACATATTAATTTATATTTATGCATATTTTAGCACTCGTCAACATTCTTATTTTTTAACGGATTTATTTAATAATTGCATTTAAATTAATTAATTCTATTAAAAAATGCTTAGTAATGTTTGTCACTAGCCCGTACCGCTCACATGTAAAGGCGTTTTATTTAAATTCCCACCTAGGTCCTTCCCAGGTGTAATGTCCTTATCTAATGTACGATAAACAACAAAAATAGAGTAATACTTGAGTGATACTCGAGTGAAAATCTAAACTCAGCATAATAGAGGAAAAAATAAACAAGCGACACGGTTTGCGCGATTCTTATAGTTACCTAGTTAGTTTCTGCATTGCCTACCGCGTACCTTTGACTATAAATACATGAATACTGCTAGTCTCTCATATTTGCTATAGGAAATGCGATGCATATTCTTAGTGTCGCCGAAATTGGCTAAAGATTGTTAGGCTCGCGAACAGTAGAGACCGATAAGTTCAAATGCGAAAATTGATATATACTGACCGTTCTTCTTCTTCTTCTTCTTCTTCTTCTATTTTTCTATTTATTTGATTTTCCGATTCAGATACAGAACTATAGTATCATCAGCAAATTAATGGATTCTGAAATCATTCGAATAATCTCTTCGAGGAGCAGAACCATTTTTGCTGACCATTGCACATCATAAACGTACATATACTATAGTCAAAGCTTCCCACTTTCGCAGAAAATTACTGTCCGGGGCGAAGCTTAATTTTCAGCATAGCGACATGTCTGAAATTAGCTACTGGCAGTCCATGTGTTTATAGTCAAAGCGTACCGCGCTACATGTAATCGCACTCTCAAGCTCTATTACTGAAATAGCACATTAGTCCGCATATTGGATTAATCTTATCATGTACCAATAATAACAATATGTATATATACTAATAAATACTAAGCGTTTATTGGACTACAGATAAGGTCCAAGAAGGCGGTGAAATAGCCAATAAAAAGGCTGTTAACGAAATAAAAAAAATGCGCTACTTTAGTAATATATAGAGTTTTACACAAGCGTCATTCTATTTTTATCACTTTCTAAATATCAAGAAGGATAGAATGACGCTTGTGTCGATTTGTGTTATCAAATGGAAAACACACCCTATAGCCAATCAACAGGTTTGAAAAATTTGTTGTACGATAAAAACGCACAAATAAAATATCACCCATAGATCTTGCGGAACAAGAAGCAGAGAAATGACGAAAAGCGCTAATTTTAGAGAGAACGCTTGCAAATTGAATACACTATGGGTATTTTACAATTGATTAACACATCTTAACACAAACGGATACAGAAATGTACAAAATGTAATATTAGGCCTGTTCATTTTGCCTGAATTTTTGTTTATATTAGTTTTGTTTATATTCATCTTTCTTCCTTTTCTCTCCAGTAGGAAAAAAGAGGAAAAAAGATGAACAAGTGTAAAAATTCAATAAAAAAGAACAGAAAAGGCCTATCATACACATTCCTTTTGGAACAGTACGTGTATGCTGTGCATAGTTGAGATCCGTTTCGGATAAAGTTAGATTAAATGTAGCTTTTTCCGTCTGTATTAAACAAAAAAAAGTAATAGTGTCGACCACTCAACGTCCTTCAATCTCATTTATAGCCGCCGCAGTTAATAACATGTAATTGTCATTCAGAAAACAAACTCAGGGTGCAATTATATGTAGAGTCTCTTTAAATTTGATTTCTGTAATCTTTGCATTCTTCACATGTATTTTTACAAACATTAATGTTATGCTCTTTCCAGGAGATTAGTTAAGTTATACGTCATACGTGAAAGTTTGTGCGTTACTTACGTTTACAATTTAAGTAAGTGTTACGATAATTTTTGCAGTTTGATTTTTTTGTAGAGGGCTTTCATGCATGAATAACTCAGCAATTTTCTATATGGAAATTTTCGGAAACTTTCAAACGGATATTCCGGTGGCAGTTGCTTTTCTTGATATCAAAGCAACATATAATAACGTTGTAATTGATATTAGTTAACGAATTTGGGTATTCCTCTCATGTTCTGCCGCTTTATTTACAATTTGGTATCTGCGTGTCAAGTGTGGTGTAAATATAGGGAAATAAAAAAAGTTTTTTGACTTTTCAAAGAGCTGCCACAGGGCAGTGTACTGAGCCCTATGTTATACGCTATCTACGTCACCGAATTGGAGGAGGTCAATTACTAAGAGTGCAAGATAATTCAGTACGCAGACGTAGTAATATTTTCTTCAAACAACCTTTCACTACACACATAATTTTATATATAATTTACCTCGCTCTTTTTTGCCGTCCAATGAAGAAATAGTCTTTTAGACGCTTTATATGATATCTATTGCGCCGTGATCATATATTGTGTAATTTAATTTAATTTAAAGTTTATCCAACGTTTAAACAGTATGTAAAGTTTTGTGATTTCAATTGACTGATAAAGATTTAGTATAGTCGAACTTTCTATGGTACCTTTACGACATCGAATATTAAATTGTGAAATACTGCGAAACATTATACTATTTAAATTAAAATTTTTCTTCTCTCATTATTTTTTATCTATCTACTTTTTAGTTTGTAAATATAATGATCCTCTATTTAGTTATAACTTAGCTCTAATCAGGAGACGCGGTAGTGTCTTCGGCCATGTTAAAAAAAAAAAGACACTACAAGTCTCTTATTCCGAACCACCAAAGTCTATTTTTTGGGGGTACAACTACTAAAATACACTACTAAAATATAAAAAATTTTGAACCGCACGTAACATATCCTGAAAGGCGGCGTCACGAGTAATTTGAGCCAAAAGAAATAAAAATCAGTCAAGCCATACAAGGTCAAAAAGTGATGATAATTTTCATGAAAAATGAAATAACGTCTTCTTCTTCTCCTTCTCTGTCCGCAGTCACATGCATTTCTCTTCTCTCTCACCTTTCACTCACCTCCAACTTCGATCAATTCTTCCTCCTTTCCTTCTTCTCCTTCTTCCCCATCATCCCTTTTTTTTTCGCCTTTCACTCTCTTTCACCTTTCTCACCCTCGTCTATTGAAAATGTCCGATGATCACTCAGGGTGACCTTGACAATATGAGTCAATGAATGATATAGTTGTATTAATTTTTTTGTATAATTTCGTAACGCGTGACTGCTACAACCTTCCGAAGGTTGTTCGATGTGCTGACCTTCATAATGTGTGGGAGGGTCAGGGTCATCGAAAGTGAATGTCCATTTTAATTTTAATAGCTTCTCAATGGTCGCCTATTGAAAGTGTCCGATGATCATTTAAAGTCGTGGCTTTAAGAATATAAGTCAGAGTCATTTTAGTTTTTTTTGGATAGCTTTGTAATATGTGGTGACTGCTATAATCTTTCGAAGATTGATTCGGTGTGGTGATCTTCATAATGTGTGAGAGTCAAGGTCATCGGAGGTAAATTGTCCTTCAATGGTCACTAAGGGTCATTATCTTGACTATACATGTCACAGTCAGCGTTATCGGAGTTGAATTCCTTATTTCATTTATAATAATTTTTTAATGTGAGAGATGAGTGACTGCGTAACTTTTCGAAGAAAATATAGTGGGAAGACAAGTATCGTGCCGCAGATTTATGTTAATAATTCCAGATTGAAAAAAAGGAATAAAAGGAGTAAAAGTTACTGAAATATGATGAAAAGGTTATCCAAAATTTAATATAATTATAAAGAACTAAGACAAATTAAAAATAAAACAGCGTTTCGAGTCCGATTGGGTTATTTTCAATGTTACAATACAATGTTAAATACAAAATGATAAGTATATATACTGGGGTGTTCCCAAAAGGTGGTACCAAATTTTAGGAGTACTCGTTAAAACAAACCAAAAAGTCTTAATGAACAGTACCTCGAAAATTTTTTATTTCTGAATTATGAAGCATTTTCTTCTGTAAAAAATAAAAAATAATTTAAATTTACAATAAATGTTCAATGTGCTCTTCGTCCATTTTAACACATAATTCAGTATGTCTCTTCATTGAAGATCGAACACGTTCAAAGATTTCGGGTTTATTCCGTATTTGTTGACAACAGTTTTTAATTCTCTAAGTCAATTCATCTATTGTATCAACTGACGTGGCATATATATCATGCTCTTCAAGTCTCCATAGATAATAATCCAACGGATTTAAATCCGGTGAGCGAGGTGGCTAACTGGATTGCCACGTCTTATCCACCTTTTTTGAAAACGATTGATTAAATGGCGTCTGACATTAATGAAGAAATGGGTAGAGGCATCATCATATATGAACCACATTCGTTGTCTATGTTGTAAAGAATATCTCCTAAAAATTCGAATAAATTATTTTCGAGAAAATTAAAATATACTTTTTCTGTTAGTCTATTAAGAAAAATGTAAGGTCTGATTAGATGGTCTCCAAAAATACCTGCCCAAACATTCACAGAAAAACGATGCTGATATCATGATGCTATGATAGCATGAGGATTTTCATCTCTCCAAACATGTATGTTATGAACGAATCCCATTCCTAGTGAAGGATGTCTTATGAGTAAACAAAATATTGCACAAAAATTGTGGATCTTGGACCGATCAAGAAGCCATTGACAAAAGTGCTGGACATGATAGGGATGCAAAAGTTGATCATGCAAAATGTTTCACAAAGTGTGATGGCTTGATTTTTTTTGCAGGACGCTTCTTCGACAAGATATTCCAGGATTTTCTTCAATTGTGCGTAAAATATTTTCTTCGAATGCAGGAATTCTAATAAGTCGCGGTCTACCGCACCTAAATTGGTTTGAACTGTCTGGTCTCACATAAGCATTGATGAATTTTGCTAAACATTCTTCTACTCGACGATTCGGATAAGCTGCATGATACAAGCGTGCTGCTTTTGAAGCATTGCTCTTTACTCTGTCATACATGAAATGAATATCCATCATTTTAGAATTTGTGTAAAAATTAGTCATTTTTCAGATAACACAAAACTAGACACGGTCCACAATTCAAAGTTGAATACAACAATCCCTGCGTAATTAGGTGGTTACATATGGGCGTCCGTGAATGAACTAATTAAGAGATTTGGGAACTGTTGCCAACAAACGAAATAAATCTGGAATCTTCAATAACGAAACATGCCGAATTGTGTATTGACATGAGCCGAAGGCACATTTATTGTAGATTTAATTTATTTTCTATTTTTCACAGAAGAAAATGCTTCATAACTCAGAAATAAAAAGTTTTCGGAGTCATTCATTAAGACTTTTTGGTTTGTTTTAACGAATATTACATACCCCTAAAATTTGATATCATCTTTTGGGAACACCCTGCATATTTAAAATAGGACAATAAAAGAAAATACATGACTTCTAGTGGATGTAACTGATGGCCATTATCTGTTGTTCAGCAATTTGTCGTTATAAAGCTGACTTTACGTCCCAGTTAACGTGTAACGTGTGGTCATTATGAATATACTTAAAATAAAGAATGAGTTTCCCCATCGCCCATTTTTGTGAAAACGGAATCATATTTTCTTCGTCTCTTCGATTTTAATACGATCTTTAATATTTATTTCGATTGCAACAGAATAAATTTTTAATATTATATGAATATACTTTTTTTTGTTCTTCACATAATCCCCTCATCCGAGATTTTCTCGAAGGAGAACCGGATAAGGAGAAGACACCCATGAGCCGGTCTCCTGCTTGAGCAGGAGGATTGAGGATTTGATGAATCTGCATCCCTCCTATGAGGAAGAACAGCGGATATCATCGCCTATCTGCTAAAAAACTTCCTCTATTCAGCACCTCCGCAAGAGATGCACATATTGGGCACACCTCGGAACCACCTACTTGACATTTCACCAGGATGCATCCAAGTCGTGGAGTATACGCTCTCACCACACTCCGCTACACTACTTAAAGCTAGAATCCTATTTTATATTATTAAACACTATCGTAAATATGTACAGTATATATACATTTTTACACATGATTGTCGTCAGATCTCAGAGAGGCGGAATTAAAAGAATTCTTTGCTTCTGCAGGACTGATGCTCTCACTCAGCCCGTTCCTTCTTGTGCACGATGGGAAAAAGGAAAAAAGGTGTCACTATGCAAACTTTGATTGATTTAGAATTTTCGAAATGGGAAACGATAAATGGCAATTGTAACAAATGTAAGAATACCATTTTGAAAAAGAATGAATTTTGGCTGCCGTAGCGTAGTGTTATAGCGTTTTTGGCTGCAATAGCGCAGAACTTTGGCTTGCCGTAGGCGAGCCTAATTGGAAAAATTTGGTTTAATGCATCAATAGAAGGCTGCCTCAAACATCAACTGAAAATGGATCGTCAATATCACAAGTTCTATTATGATAATACAGAAAAAAAACATTTTGGCTTCCGAAAAATGGTTGATGGAAACGATGATAGATAATTTCCATGCGCTACTCGAAAGAAATTCTGATTCGCACTTCGGCCTATATGATTAACAATATTTCCCGATCAGATTGTTTCACTCGATAATTCGAAGAAGAAGCATTTGCAAATACTGCACAGTGATTTCGGTGGCGGACATTGGGTTGCTTGCCATTATATAAAAACTGTTATTATGTATGATTCTCATGAAGATAGCCGTAATATACAAAATTTGAATGGAGAAATTCATTTTTTTGTAGATAGATTATTTCTCTTTCATTCTTTCTTTTGTTCTTTCAGAACAATCCAATATTCCAGTATTTCCTGAAGTTCAGTCGCAAGGCGACGGTTATAATTGTGATCCTATGGCGGTTGTGATTGCTACATCGATTCTGTTCGGTATAAATTCTTGCATCGTGACGTATGATCGATCTTTGCTAAGACCTCATTTGTCCGCAATGTTTGCAAGACAAACAATAATTCATTTTCCATACCTTTACAATTCAACTATTCCATTGGAGACGTTGAAAAGACGAGAGGCGGAGAAAAAGAGTTGCACGTAGCAAGGAAACTGAAGAATATTCGTTCGAAATGAATGGAAAAAGATGCTTTTTCTCACAGAGAAAAATACGTTATGAATTCTGAAGTAAAATATCAGAGGGTGCGTGATCAATACAAAAAAGATCCTGAAACAAAACGTCAGAGGAGGCTAGTACATAACAGATCTTGAAATGAAATGTCAGAAAATGCGTGATGCTTACAAAAAAGATTTAGAAAATAAACGTACATTAAAAGAAAATATTATAATATTTGAAAAATACTGCCCGTGAAAGAGATCGCCAACGAAAATTCAGAAAAAAACATCCCGACCTAAAAAAATTGTACAATAAAAAATAAAAAAAATACAAGATAATAAACCCTATATTTCACGAAGGCGAAGAAATGAATCGTGGTCATTACACGTGCATGTTGAGAGCAGACGAAAAATCGGAATGGTGTTACTCTAATGATTTACAAGAAGAAAGCTTAAAGGAGTACAAAGGGCATACATGTTGTTCTTGAAGCAGATTAAGTAAATTTGGAAATAATTTTTATCTTATAATGACACTTTCTGAGAATAGAACGAAATTCTTCTGATACGTTTTTGTGAATCTTAATAAACTATTGAAGTTTATAATTAAATTTTATTTTCAGAATATTGAAACAATTAATCGTCTGCTTTGGGCTATATAAGGGCTGCGTAAGCGCTGAAATAAAGTTAGTTGCTCTGGCGCCGTATAAACGCTGCCGTAAATGCTGTATTAAATCATTGACTTACATCGACTGTTCTAGCACTGTATAAGAGTTACTGTAAGCGTGGAAATAACATATCGGCTGCTCTGACGCTGTATGAATATTAATATTTGTTCGTTTCAGGCAGAAAGGCAATGTTTTTTTA
>Ga0157363_1004141_pt1 | contig 13306 bp, 13 predicted proteins | sample AttsexASBM1_FD_111477 | JGI IMG/M metagenome (GOLD analysis project Ga0157363, IMG submission 111477) | Fungus gardens microbial communities from leaf cutter ant in Ribeirão Preto, State of São Paulo, Brazil - Atta sexdens ASBM1 | ecosystem: Host-associated > Fungi > Mycelium > Unclassified ...
GTTAAGTAAACCGCGTTACAGCGGGTTCTTTAACACTCAGCTCGATAGCTTATTACGTAGCGCCGGCATTCATCACCTGATCTTTACGGGGATAGCCACCAATGTGTGCGTGGAATCGACGCTGAGAGATAGTTTCTTCCTTGAATATTTTAGTGTGGTATTGGAAGACGCCACGCACCAAGCTGGGCCGGCCTATACCCAGCAAGCGGCGCTCTACAATATTGAGACCTTTTTCGGCTGGATATCGGATGTCGACGCATTCTGTCAGGCAGCGAGTGCCTGCACTCAACCGCTAAAACAGTTGGCTTAGGAGGAACTCTATGCCTAAACAGGTGATTCATTTAGCGAATAGCGGCAAGCCGATAGCCCCTTTTGTACCGGGTACGCTCGCCGACGGGGTTGTGTATGTCTCGGGCACCTTACCTTTCGATAGCGAAAATAATGTGGTGCATCCCGGCGACGCGGCAGCGCAAACTCGCCATGTCTTAGACATCATTAAACAGGTGATCGAAACGGCAGGCGGTACGCTTTCGGACGTTACCTTCAATTCCATTTTTATTACAGATTGGGCGAATTATGCCGCCGTTAACCAAGTCTATGCCGAATATTTTCCAGCCGACCGGCCTGCGCGCTACTGTATTCAATGTGGCTTAGTTAAGCCTGAGGCACTGATTGAAATCGCCAGTATCGCGCATATCGGTCCGCCGACACAGGATAAGGGAGGCGAATCATGACCTTTCCCATCGCTTATCGTGTATCGGGCCGCGAAGGACCTGAGGTAGCAACGGTAGTGCTCTCATCAGGCTTAGGCGGTGTCGCCAGTTATTGGCAGCCGCAACTGGCTAGCCTTGAGCGACATTATCGTGTGGTGGTTTATGATCAGCGAGGTACCGGCGGCAGTCCTGCACAACTGCCTGATGAGTACAGTATGGTAATGATGGTGCAAGAGGTTGTGCAGTTGCTCGACCACTTGGCCATTGCATCCTGTCACTTCGTCGGTCATGCCCTAGGCGGGATAATTGGCTTGGTTCTAGCCGAGTGGTATCCGCAGCGTGTACAGAGTCTAGTCGTCGTCAATGGCTGGGCTGTGCTCAACGCGCATACTCGACGTTGTTTCGCGGTACGGCGTAATCTTCTGTCGATTAGCGAGGAGGCCTATCTACAGGCTCAACCCTGTTTTCTTTACCCCGCCGATTGGCTTGCTCAGCATGAACAGCAGATAGTCGAGGAAGAAGTCTTTCAGCGGCAACATTTCCAAGGCGAGCATAATCTACTGCGGCGTCTCCAGCTGTTAATGGCGGTAGATCTCAGGGCTAGCCTGGGCAAGATTACTCAGCCTTGCTTAGTTATCTGCGCCAAAGATGATTTACTGGTGCCTTGGATGTGCTCGCAGCAGCTGGCAAAGGGCTTGGCCAATAGCCGTTATATTGCGTTGAACTACGGCGGTCATGCCATGAATGTGACTGACCCTTCCCCGTTCACTTATCACCTTATTCAATGGCTAGAATGCGTGACAACGTCACGCGCAGCTTAGGTAAGATTATAATACCGGTCGACCTGTTTTAACGGCGGGAGGGGTGATTGCTCAGTCATTTCTAAGAGATTACGCTCGATACCCGTACAAATGGCATCGAGCGCCAAATTATTAGCCCCCTCGCCGAAAGGATGCTCCATCTCTTCCGCCACCGCATCCCAGGATAAAAAGGTATAGGAAATAAATACCGAGACAAAAGGCGTAAGCCAATGCAGGTCGGCAACCAGCGCTAAAGGCAGCAACGTACAAAATAAATAGACGGTACGTTGCAGAATCAAGGAGTAAGCAAAAGGCACCGGCGTGTTAGCAATGCGTTCACAGCCCCCTAAACAGCGTGAAAGCTCATTAAGGTTCTCATCAATATTGCGGTAATTGAGCTCCGATAGCTTCCCCTGACGCAGAAGGTCTGCATAGAACTGCCCCACTTTTAATAGCAGCATATTCGCCATTGACTGCCGCGTAAGCAGCGCTTCTGCCTCGAGAGGATCGATCAAACGGGATAAATCCTGACGCGCTGAGCTACCACGTAAGCTGTGCTTAAGAGTCCAGGCATAGGCAATCAGTAAGTTCGCGACTAATTTTGGGCTTTGCCCCTCATTTACAGCACAGAGTGTTTGACGGATTAGACTGCGACTCGTAATCATCATCGAACCCCAGATTTTTCTGGCCTCTACATAACGGCTGTAACTGGCATTGTTACGAAACCCCAGAAAGATGGCGATGGCAATACCTAACAAGCTAAAAGGCGGTAATGTTAGATGAGCGCTATGCTGGCTAAGCCAGGGATAAAGCGCCAACGCGACGATCGACATACCGAGATTAAGCAGTAAACGAAACAGAATATGGGGCATGACCGAACCATGCCAAGTAAAAAGACGGGCAAACCAATGTTGTGGGGGACGAACGATCATCACGAGTTCCTAACACTTAAGAATCACTAAAGGTTAGCGCTAGCAGCCCTAACGCTTATCCTTTATTATTGCACGATTAGCTTAACTGATGGAGGGCTTGCATGAAATCGAAAGATCTCGCGAAGTTTCTCGCGGAAAGTTATGGGCTTCAGTTTCTTAAACCTTCTACGGTGAGCCTAGCCGACGAGAGCGAGTTTTGTACTATACAAACCCCGAGCGCAATATTCTCCCGCTTTGATGGTTTTAAGGACACGCTCACTGCCCATCATCACCAAGCTGCTTCTGACCAAGTTATTTTTAAATTGGTGACGGAAGGCGAAATCCATATCGCTAATCGGTTCGGCGAAATATCCTTGCCCCATGGTTCACTCTCGTTGATGCCTTGGCATAGCCAGTTTGAAGAGGTGTTTACCCTACCCACTTCGCTCTATGTTATTGGGTGTGACCGCCGCTTGGCTGAGCAAGTCTTGCCAATGACTCGGCAAAATGGCGGCTATTCGACCCAGCTTTGCGCGGAAGATTTTCATTATTTACGCACGCTCATCGATCACTATGTGGCGCAAGCGGCACAGGTCACACCGATGATGGCCACCGTTGGCAGCCAGATGATCGTCGCGTCGCTGGGTGAGGTCTTGCTCAATAGCGAAACCCTCACGCGTAGCAGAAAAGCCTCGAAATTACGCAATGTCTTGGCGATTAAAAGCTATATCAACCAACACTTACACGATAGCCAGTTGACCGCGCAGAGGATTGCTGATCATACCCGCTTAAGCGTGAATTATATGAATCGGTTATTGGCGGAGGAAGGTTTATCCTTAATGAAACTGGTTTGGCAATTACGTCTTGAGGAATCTCGCCGCTTATTGCAAAAACCTTTAGCGAATAATCTTCAACTGGCGGAAATTGCTTGGCAATGCGGCTTTAGTAGTCAGTCTCACTTCTCCCAAGCGTTTCGTCGCTATTTTGGTATGACGCCAAAAGAGATGCGGGCGCAGCGCCCGCATTAACAGCGCTAAGCTTTTACGGTACGAATCGAACGTTTATGTGAGTAAATATCAAAACTGGTTTTACCATGATATTTTCCCATCCCTGATGGGCCGATACCACCAAAAGGCAGCTGTGGGCACATAGCGTGGGTCAACATATCGTTGATTTGTGCATCCCCTGATTGAATGGTGGCAATAAAGTCTAAGGCCGCCTGTTCATCTTGGCTAAAGGCATAGATAGCGAGTGGCTTTTCATGATGGGTAATGATCTTCTCCCGTACGCTCGCCAAGTCGGTATAACTGAGGATTGGTAAGATTGGGCCAAAGATTTCATCCTGCATTAATGCATCGTCCCACTCGACATCGGTAACGACGGTTGCGGCGAACTGACGATGCTGTTCATCGTAATCTCCACCGGCAACCACTTTCCCTTTCGTCTCTTTCAGGTAGCCAGCCAGTTTTTCAACTTGTTTGGCATTGACGACTTTCCCGACACTCTTGCCTTGATAATCGGCCGCAATTTTCGCCAATAATTTATCAACGACTTGTTGGCTAATCGCTTCGGGTACCAAGAGATAATCTGGCGCAACGCAGGTTTGACCACTGTTCAAATATTTGGTGTAGGTCAACCGCTCAATCAGCAGATCAATATCAGCATCTTCGAAAACTACCACTGGGCATTTACCACCGAGTTCTAATACCACCGGTGCTAAATGGTCTGCAGCTGCCTTCATTATAATTTTCCCGACATTCGGGCTACCGGTGAAAAAGAAGAAATCAAAAGGCTTAGCCAGCAGGATTTCGTTCTCTTTACGCCCGCCTTCAATAACGGTAACGATCTCAGGATCGAAACTCTCAGCAATCACTTTCTTGATAATCGCTGACGTGGCTGGTGTCGATTCGGAAGGTTTGAGAATGGCGGTATTCCCCGCGGCGATTGCGCCAACCAAGGGTGTCAGAGTCAGGTTAAAGGGATAGTTAAATGGACCAATAATATAGGTTAAACCATAAGGCTCGGCACGTATCCGCCCTTCTGACCCGGCGAAATGACCCGTTAACGGGAAAACATCGTCTTGTGCCCAAGTGGCAAGGTTCTCCAGCATCACATCAATCTCTTCGGTTACGGCCCCAATTTCTGCCATATCTACCACTTCAGGCGTTTTACCGAGATCACTGTCGAGCGCTTGGTAGATCGCTTGCTTATTATCTAAGATGGCTTGTTTAAAACGGCGAAGATTTGCTAAGCGACCCTCAACATCGCGCGTTTTCCCAGATAAAAAAGCCTCTTTTTGCGCCGCAAAGGCTTGGTCGATCACAGCTTGAATTGTCATGAAATCCTCTCTTGGTCTTAGAATAAGTACAGCAGTCTTAGGTTTAGACCGGTATCTTTTTTGTAGCCGCTTTTCACATCGAAATCATGAATAAGCTGGGTACTGACTTGAAAATGGCCGGCAAATAGCTGTTGGTATTCGATACGAGCTTGTTGGCTAGCCGTCTTAGTTTGATTATAGTCGCCATCCAGATGTTGACGACCCCCGGTATAGAGCGCGTAACCTACCGCCATTTTTTGCGTGCGGGAGAAGTCGTAGCGTAAATTGGTTTGAATTTCATAGGTGGGATGCTGCTTAAGGGTTTGGTTACCGTTCCCTGCATCGTTATTGTGGCCATAGAAAACGCTATCTTGAAACAGTTCCAGGCTAAGTTGTTTGTACAGAGGTTCGACCCATCCTAATTGTAAGTCGAATTTATAGCGGTTCTCACCGACATTGATGGCTTTATGGCGGTCATAATTGCCTAAAGGCAAGGTTAATAGCGGCGTAATCCCCACATAGCGGCCAACATAGCCAGCCTGCGGCTGGTTTACTACCCAGAAAGTGGCCCCGACAATCGGATCACCAAATCCCGTGGCATTACCTAAAGATTGTCCATTCACTGAAGCGCCCCGCACACTGCCGTAGGGCAGTAAAATCTGCGGATCCACTAGCATGCCATTAATATCGGTGTAATGGATCAGACGAGTAATCGACATTTCGGTACGCAAATAACCGTCTTGGCGTTTACCTTGCTGATAATAATCGTTCGCTTCGCTGTACTGCAGATAGACCATTGCCAAATTGGTACCAGAAGGTAAGGCATCGTAGTCGCCGGTATTGACATCCACGGCATGGCCATAACTGCTGAAGAGAGCGGCTGCCATCAATAGGCTGGCGCGAGTAAGGGTCGTTTTCATTATTATATTATCCTGTAGGGTCAGAGGTCTTACGCGAATAAAGCGATGACGCTAGGTAGATAATCTAACAATTATGAAACAATATTTTTTATTGAGCGGTGCATTTAACTATTCTGCAGTGTGCGTCAAAAATAAATATCAATATAAACAATCACTTAAATAAGTCCTGTTTTTACCATTTAATGCATTTTATTAATCTACTGTATTGAAGTTTTTTACAATTTTAATAAAACTAAATAACAGTAATAACGATATTTAATTATCTCAGGCCGACCTCTCGTTAATCCATTCTGAGAGTAACCTGTAAGGAAAAGACATGAGTCAAGCAAACTATGATGTATTAGTGATTGGTAGCGGCGCGGCAGGATGTGTGATTGCCGGCTATTTAGCGGAAAATACTTCAGCCCGTATCGCCGTATTGGAAGCGGGAGCAAAAGATAAAGACCCGATGATCCATATCCCGGCGGGTTACGGTCAGATCCTTGCCAAAGATCATCATGTTTGGGATTACGACACTGTTCCACAACACGGTTCAGTACGCCGTTTCCGTATGGGCAAAGTCGTTGGCGGCGGTACCTCCATTAATGCCATGTGTTATGTCCGTGGACAGAAACGCGATTTTGACCACTGGCATGAGGCGAGCGGTCATGACCAAGACTGGTCGTTTGAGAATATTTGGCAGACTTTTATCGAACAAGAGAAGAACGATACATTCCATAATAAGCACCATGGCGTAAAGGGCAATCTTGCGGTGCAGTTACCCCATGGAATTAACGAGCTTAACCAATATTGTTTAAAGAGTTTCCAAGAATACGGTTTACCTTATAACCCTGACTACAATGGCGATAGCCAAGTGGGGGTGTCTCCGGTACAAAGTAATGTCGGCGGTCAGAAACGTTGTAGCGCCTATGTTGCTCACCTAAAGCGCCATGTTGAGTCGGGGCGTGTCACTCTCCTCACCGATCATACTGTACGTAAAATCTTGATGGAAGGCACGACCGCCAATGGTGTAGAAGTGGATCATAACGGTAGCCTGAAGGTTATCCGTGCTCAGCAGGTAATCTTATCTGCTGGGGCCGTTCAATCACCAAAAATTCTTAAGTTTTCTGGCATCGGCCCTGCCGCTGAACTGTCTCAATTTGGTATTGATGTAGTGGTTGATTTGCCAGGGGTGGGCGAAAATTTACACGATCACCCTATTATTCCGGTAAGTGCCTACGTTAAGGGGGTATTGGGCTACCAGAGTGCTGCATTAGGCTTTGGTACCATTAAAGCCGGGATGCGTTATTACCTGACTAAAGATGGTCCCGCCTCGGGCAATGGTATCGAGACTGTCTCCTATTGGAACCCGTTGGACTTAACCGCTGAGCCAACCGTACAGTGTTATCACGAGCCTATTATTTCGACCAATGGCTTAACGCCAACCGGTACACGCTCAGGAATTACCTTCGCGTTGGTGGTCTTACAGCCCCGTAGCCGTGGCTCAGTGAAATTGGCAAGTCGTGATCCGCTAGCGATGCCATTGATCGACCCGAATTTTATCGGTGACGAGTATGATCTAGAGGTAGGCGTCCAGGCGGTCAAATCAATGCGCGACATCATGAAGCAAGAATCCCTTGCTCAAGTGATCGAGGAAGAAGTGATGCCAGGTGCCAAGGTTCAATCGGATGCGGAAATTGGCGAATTCGTTAAACAAGTGGCGACCACCATGTGGCACCCGGTCGGAACCTGCCGGATGGGCAGCGACCCACTTTCCGTAGTGGATGCCAATCTGCAAGTTCATGGCGTACAAAATCTGCATGTTATCGATGCCTCGATTATGCCGACCATCACCAGTGGCAACACCAATGCCCCGACTCAGGCCTTAGCATTGATTGCTGCGAAACGCTTCGCCAAACGTTTCTACGCGTAATGTGTTAGCCAACCTTATCGGGGACCGCTAAGAAAACGGAAAGTATCGTACGTTAAGCCTGTTTTTTGTATCTACAGAGCGTAACGAACGGTATCTTCCTTGTCCCAATTTAAGGCTTGTTCGCCAAACGTAATCACTACTCAGGTTGATGTGTTCCCATCCCAGCGGGGACATTAAGAAATTAGCTGTTCGATCAATGATGATGTTACCGTTTCCTGCTAGGGAAGGACTTCTTCTATTGCTCAAGCGTGCTCTTAATCATTGTTGGCATCGTTTGGCCAAAATGCTTTTCCCCTGCTGTACAGGTAATCCAGAATACTCTCCTGTAGATCAATAACTTCGTTGGTCACGGTAGACTTGGCTTCAGATATGACACAAATTAGCGAGTCATCAGGGCGAACATGAATAACAGTAAATTATGCCAGATTCTGGCTACTCATTTTCCTGCCTTTACTAGTAGGGTAAAAGCAGGACAGCAATGGCCCAGAGTTCTCACTTGAACCGGTTGCTATATGTCATAAGCGGAGGTTGAACTTATTAGACGCTCCTGCTGTGGGATAACAAAAGAGATCTAAAGTGAATCACACTCAATAGCTTGTTCTGTGGCCTCAATTTGTTATGAAGTAACAAAATGGAGATAAAGTGATTTGGCACATCTTTGGGTATTACTTTCTCCAAAATAAAAAAATATTTCTTAGATAGGCTCAAGAACCGCGCAGCCTTTTTGTGAAGGTAGGTGATTTTCTAACTTTAAAAATTAGGATTTTTGATAAAATTCACGGGTTATATTATCGACAAAAGTCGATATTGCTTCTGCTAAAGAATGGGGGTTTTCCCATGACATACAATGCCCACAATCAGGCAGAATTTTCGTTTGAATTCCTTTTTTAAATAGAATATCGAAATCCTCATCTGGTAAGGACTCATTACCAAAGATGACCATTTTATCTACCGGATTACGTAAGAATAAAGTAAGCCAGTCTTTTCCAGATAAAAGGTCTTTTGCACTTCGCCAAGTACACCATGGTGAGTTAATAGCGAGAGTCCCAGCCCAAGGTGATTTATCTCTATTGACCATTTTCATGCACATACTTGATACAAAGTCATTTTCACTAGAAGCGCATATTTGTCTGCTAAAAAAACCACCACCTTGATGAAAGTTTGGTTCCGAAACTATAAGTCCAAGTAATTCATCTTCCAGCATATCGGCAATTTCTATACTAATACTCCCTCCCATGCTATGGCCGTAAATAAATAAATTCTTCAAACCTAAATGTTTGATCATCTCTATGACGACTTTGGCTTGATTGGTTAATGAATAATCATATTCCTTCGGCTTTTCACTGTAACCACATCCAGGAAGATCAATAAGAATAGCTTGTTTCCCACCGAAATTATCGCTAGCTATTACTTTAGGGTATTCATATGAAGAAGCACATCCTAAACCATGAATAAAAATAATGGGATCACCCTTGCCATTTATATGATGGAATCGAACCAAACAATTCGCAGTAATAGAGAAAAAAGAATCCATTTAGTATTCCTTTATTTGGTAATGATTAGTCGTATATCTGCATAGATCAAAAAATATCATTCAGTTATGCACATACATTTTTTATCCATTTTAGATCTATCTTGTCACGCATTAGATCTATTTTGTGCATTTTACAACTGTTTTGTTATCCCACAGCAGCAGTTTACTATACCTTTACCCAGTAACCCTACTGACGTCACTACCGCTTTCTGTAGATACAAGTTCTCTATCACCATCCTAAAATTTTCACCCTGATGACAACCTTTTAATTGCTCTTACAATGATTTTATCAACATTATGTTGATCAAATCATTGTATTTGGTATATTTTATCAACAAAGTGTTTAATGAGGGTCAGTATATGAACGTATCGGAGCAAGAAAACTATATCGAGGACATGATTACCATGTTGTCGGCCACAGTACGTGCATTGGGTAGTGTACTGGCAGGTAACGCTGAAATTGTTCTGCATGACCTACGAAATCCAATATTTTCAATTACCGAGATTGCTAACGCGAGTGTAACGGGACGTAAAAAGGGTGATTCAGTACTGGCCGGTATGCGTACTGACCGTGCATTTATCAGTGCAATGGTGAATAAAAAAGAACCTGTTTCTCTACTACTGGATTACGAAACGTTTACTCGCGACGGTAAATCGCTACGTAGCAGTACAGCTCTATACCGTGACCGTACAGGCAAGCCCTACGCAGCACTTTGCATCAATGTTGATAACTCGGGTATTGATGAAGCTCTCAGGGTTCTTCAGTCACTGGCCGGGATCAGAACTGACATGATACCAGCCATTCAGGAAGAGACTTCTTCTGAGGCTAGTCACGACAATATCGAAGATTTGATGCGTGACATCATTGGTACCACTACAGCATTGAGTTCTAGTAGCAGTCGTGCTGATACCAAACGGGCCAACTTGCTGGCGGTAAAGAATATGCAGGAAAAAGGTATCTTTCTCATCAAAGGCGGCGTTGAGAAAGCAGCAGCTGCGCTCGGGGTTTCCCGCTACACCATATACAACTATCTCGATGAACTTAAGACCGGCGATGAGTAATCCGCGCGTAAGGAAAACAAATGAAAAAATACTCAAGCAAAATGCCCTTTCCTTTTTCGCGGGCCTTTGAGGCTAATGGATTACTGTTCCTTTCAGGCCAATTATCCATGAATGAAGCAGGTGAGCCAGTGAGAGGATCAGTGGAAGAACAGACCTGCCTTATTCTACAAAATATTGAAGCAACACTGAAAGCATGTGGTTCCTCTTTCGAGAAGATTGTTCGTATTACTGTTTGGTTGTCCGATATGGCTCATTTCCAAGCTTTTAATAATGCTTATCGTACCCACTTTTCTGATGAATTTCCGGCACGTACGACTGTAATGAGCCGCCTGGCATTTGAGCTTGATGTTGAAATAGAAGTTCAGGCATTAGCCAAAACCGAACAAAAATGCAGGGAGTTAGCCTCATGTCTTTGAGTACTAATACGCTTTTACTGGAGTCGTTACCCTTGGGCCGTCTGAATAAGACCCGCGTCTGGATGAAGATGGAAGCAATGCAGCCATCAGGATCATTTAAGATTCGTGGTGTAGGATACGCCTGTGAATGGCATTATGCCCGTGGTGCACGCCGTTTCATTTCCTCTTCCGGTGGAAATGCTGGTCTTGCTGTCGCATATGCTGGCCGTAAGCTAGGCGTGCCTGTCATTGTGGTTGTACCTGAATCAACCCCAGAACGTGCACGGCATCTGCTAAGCCTGGAAGGTGCTGATGTAAGAGTGCATGGTAAAACCTGGGCAGAGGCAAATGAACTGGCTTTGTCACTCCTGTATGATGAAGATGCATTTATTCACCCTTTTGACGATCCACTTCTCTGGGAAGGACATGCGTCAATGATCGACGAAGTTGTCGCCGAAGGATTGCGTCCTGATGTTGTAATTCTGTCTGTTGGAGGTGGTGGTCTACTTGCCGGTGTTGACGCGGGTCTTCGACGTAATAATCTCAATATTCCGGTCATTGCTGTTGAGACAGTCGGTATGTCATCTTTCCACACAGCATTGCGATCGGGCCACCCGGTATCTTTGCCTCAACTGACCGGTATGGCAACGTCACTGGGTGCGCGTCAGGTATGCCAGCGGGCATTTGATCTTACGCGTGAGAGAGAAATTATTTCATTAACGGTTAGCGATAAACAAGCCGTTGATGCTTGCCTTACCTTTCTTGACGACCATCGTACCTTGGTTGAACCGGCTTGTGGTGCAGCTCTTGCCCCACTGTATGAATCACAAATTGATACCAGCAAATTCGATAACGTGCTGGTAGTAGTATGCGGTGGTTCAACTGCGACCAATGCATCCCTGCAAGGATTCAAGGGCTAGAAAAGCCATGTTCAAACAGATTTAACTGGGTAAAAATTTGAAGCAAATCCTGCGACTAGCCGGCCTCAGGAATAACGTTTTAACACTCGGAAAGGATAATTTCCGGTTTTATAAAAAGGTAATGGTCATGACAGAGAAGTTGTATTACACCAGTGCTGATTTGCAACTGAATACTGAAGTACTGAGCTGCACACCGGAAACCGACGGTCGTTTTCGCGTTGAGCTTGCGTCAACTCTCTTTCATCCGCAAGGCGGAGGTCAGCCTTCCGACCGTGGCTCGATTGGCGGTGCAAATATGTTACAGGCCATTCACGACGGTACAGGGGTTATTCACTTTACCGATACTGCAGTAGAAGTCGGCCCTGTTCATATTCAAATCAATGGTGCCCTGCGCCGTCAGCACACGCGCTACCATTCAGCCGGACATCTTATCGCTTATGCGGGAGAAAAATATGGCTGGTATGGTTACAAAGGTAATCATCGTCCGGGAGAAGGACGTATTGTCTTTCGGCCGAGTGGCCTAACCTCGGCAGTTACATCAGAGGATTTTGCCGCTGGGGTTGCTGTTCTAGTCGCTCAGAACCTAGTATTCTGTACTTCTGTAAAAGATGGGAAACGAATGGTTACTTGGGGTGATCTACCCGTTTATGCGTGTGGTGGAACGCATGTCCTGAGTACCGGCGAAGTAGGCCAAATAGTTATTACTCGTGTAAAAGAGAAGAAAGGTGAACTTTCAGTTCAATATGAACTTAAGGAATAATTGATTTATTGATTTGATAACGAAATAAAGATGTTAATCCGCTGTTCACTCATAGCCGTCCTTCGATCCAGATCTAAAAGCATACTTAACGTAGAACTTTGTAGTTTTCCAAACGCCACCCTTCCCTGTACCGCGCCAGAAGTTTATGCCTCGCAGGGAAAGGTCGCCGTTACCCTACCCTCATCTAGAGCACTAATGATAGCTCCATCGCTGCGCGTTGTAATCGTGGTAACAGGCGTTGTTTTAGCTCGCCGATATCGCTCTGACTACTGCTCATCCCGACATTCATGGCAGCCACTACCTTGCCTTTTGCGGAATACATCGGCACGGCCAACGAGGTTAACCCTAGCTCCAATTGTTGATCGTTAATCGCATAGCCTTTGGCCTTAATCTCGGTTAATCGTTCACGTAGGCTTTGGGGATCGGTCAATGTGAATTCGGTAAAGGGTAATAGCGGCGTGGTCGCTAAATAGTGATCAAGTTGCGCGCTCGGTAATTCGCTCAGTAGCACCTGACCCATAGAGGTAGCATAAGCCGGTAGCCGACTACCTCGCCCCAAATCAATTTGCAGAATCTTCTTCACAGAGGATCGCGCGACATAAAGGATCATGCCCGCATCGTAGGTCGCCACCGAGCAAGATTGGTTTAATTCCTTAGCCAGATAATCCAATGCTTTTTGGGCATGTCGCGCCAAATCTGACCCTTGTAAATAGGCTTGACCTAAGGTCAGCACTTTAGGCAATAGATGGTAATGGCGATTATCAGTGCTATCCACAAACCCGAGTGCATTCAAGGTATACAAGCAGCGTCGCACTGCCGCGCGATGCAGGCCAGTGGCTTTACTGATTTCGGCGGTAGAGAGCGCCTGATAGGCCGGACTAAAGGCCTGGAGCACCATTAATCCCCGGGCTAACGAAGACATAAAGTTAGGATCGCCCTTATAACGGTTCTCAGTCAGTGCCATCAGTTCGGCAATCGCCACGTGGGCGGGATGCGGGTTTTTTTCGGTCATCAGCGACCTCCTCACTCATCAAACAGTGACGCTATTTTTAACATAGCTCA
>Ga0157363_1004142_pt1 | contig 13306 bp, 7 predicted proteins | sample AttsexASBM1_FD_111477 | JGI IMG/M metagenome (GOLD analysis project Ga0157363, IMG submission 111477) | Fungus gardens microbial communities from leaf cutter ant in Ribeirão Preto, State of São Paulo, Brazil - Atta sexdens ASBM1 | ecosystem: Host-associated > Fungi > Mycelium > Unclassified ...
ATCTAAGATATAGTCGGCAGTCAAAAAATTTCGATCCAGATATAGGACAAAAAATGGAAGAAAGTATGTGTCCCAAAAGAATGATAGAAGTTCAAAAACAGATAGATTCGTTGCTTGGGGAGGCTTTCCCCAGCCACCGACAATAATAAAAGAGGAAGGCGACGGATTCCTGGATCTCCCAATCTCACTGGAAGAATTAACTGTGGTCCTGAAACAATTAACAATAGATCCAGTCCAAACATAGACAATATAGATTATAAAATTATCAATGAATTATCACCAATGGTCAGATACTTTTACACATATATAACTCGTTTTTAGCTGAAAATATATTTTGTAGAAACTGGAGAAAATACTGGAGAAATACAGGAATTTTTTATTCCGAAATCAAACAGTCTTAAATTCCGTCCTATCTCATTAGCATCCTGCCTGAATAAAATAATGGAATGTATACTTAACAACAGATTGAATTGGTGGTTGGAAATAAATGATAAATTCACAATACGGCTTCTATAAGGATAGGTTATGCATGGACAACTTGTTACTACTTTATACGAAACTCGCCACAGCGTTTCAGAGCGACTCGGCGGCTACGTTTCTGGACATATAAGCGGTGTATGACAATGTACTTCCAGATGTTCGATTGGATCGATTGGTGCGATTGAAACTGCCCCCGGGAATTTGTCATTTCATATACAATCTAAATACGGCTAGGCAGGTCTTCTGCTAATTCGATGACATTGAGCAAATTTTCTGGATTTACAAAAGCTTGCCACAGGAAAGTGTTCTCAGCCTAATCTTTTACTCGATATACGCCGCACAGCTAAATAAAGCAAATGCACCGGGGTCTTGCAATATACAGATGATATCTGTATCTTTATCTCAGAAACACCAAATTAGGGGTGAGGGGTTGTGAGCATTAGAGGTCACTATCAAACACATTACTATAATTTTGAGCAACCTAAGTTTGACATTATCCGCGGAGAAGACATAATTATTTGACAACAAACAAAAACATTCAAAATGTTCAAAATATGTATCTTCAGAAATAACAAAGAATTAAAAATTCCTAGGAAGATCGGAAATAGAATTGTTTTTTACAACAAAGTTTACTCGACTCAAATTCAAGGAAGTAAGTTTGAGAATCAGATTCAAGTTTTTAGAAATGAACTTTCAAGTCGATTTAGATCTTATCAAATATATCAAAGAAAAGTACATTTATTCTTTATTCGAATTCTCTGACGTGGTGGAAAACTGACCCCTCTCTCCTTTTAATGTTACATCGAGCTTTAATCAGATCTAGGAGTATGATGGATTCTTACTTCAAAATCATGATAAATTACTGACACAGTTGGATAAAACACAATTTAGGGGATTAAGAATTTGTATGGGCTATAAAGCACTCCACTGAATATGCTGCTTCACAAATTTAGAGAGTTTCCACTGTTCATGAATATCTAGGAACAAATTATGTATTACGTGCAACAAGTATAAGGCATACATTCACGCAATCATTAGAAAGATTACAGGAAATAACAGATACACCTATAGATCAATTAGGGAACTCTACCGCGAGAGCTTTCGCGTCCGTAGAAAATAAGCTGCGCCTCCTGTCTTTTAGCGATCCCTCCCTCCCCCTTGTGTTATACTAGTGAGTATGAGTCTTTCATCTTTTGTCTACAAGTCAATATGACGGATGGAGTGGGAACGCTGTTACGATCTGGCAACGCAAATGATATATTTAAAAGTATCTTTGAGACGGAAATTACCAATTCAGTATATCTTTTTACTAATGGATCTAAAATGGAAGTTGTCCCATTCGTGGGATTTGCTATCACGTCATTAGACGAAAGCATAAATTTCAAAACATAATTTTGAAATTTAGAATTGCACACTTTGTCTTATCTTATTGCATAGAATCGATGGCCATCTTAGAGACGCTGAATTTAGGATATAAGAATGAATAACCGAGATTAACAATGTTCTCAGATTCCAAATCCGTCCTGACTGCGATGAAAGCATCCAACTCACGAAGTTGCTCTTACATAATTTTGAGGATAAAGGATATGATTGTTAAGTTAAGGAAAGAAAAGAACGCGGAGATGAAGCTAATTTTGATATCAGAGATATTTAAAGATAATAAAAAGGTGGATAAATTAGCTAAGAATGAAATACATACTAGAATTGACACGCAAATTGGAATTCCGATATCTGAATTTCGTAATCTTTGCAAAATTGCTGCTTTTAAAAAATGAATCAATGAGTGAAACGAGGATACATAGTGCCTTCTACTATAATAATTTTATAGGCGAGTCAAGACATACGTGGTTTAAAAAATTTAGAAATATAAATAATAAAGAGCATACAGCCACAACGACAGATGTTAAAACGAAAATAATATATTTATTATTATTATATAAGAAACATTGGACATTCATCATTGATGATGGTGAAATCTTGACTGAAACGTCTGTTTCTTATATAATAATAATAATATATTATTTTCGTTTTAATATCTGTCGTCATGAGTGTATGCTCCTTATTATTTATATTTTATTGAGCCACCTCCAAACATTTAAATTTTAAAAAAATTTAGATTTGACAGAAGAACAATTATTTCTATCAATCGATTAAGGAGCGGACATTCCTTTTTGCTAGTGAATCTATTTAGATTCCAGATTATGGTTCTCCATTGTGAACGAGCTATAATAAAACAGAGACCTCAAGTCACGTTTTCTGGGAATGCAAAGATTACGACGTAAAGAACTGTAGGAAGTTCTCTAATTAAGCGAGGGGATTCCTTCCTCACTGTGTCGAATACTTATTGGCTATGTTAGAAGAAGATACCATTTACTCGAGTAAATTTATAAACTCTCTGTTAATAAGTATATTTAAGACAAGAAGACACGAAAAATTTTCTTAAGGACATTGATGTATGATTCCGTTTTTACGTTTCTTTTATTTTTGATCCTTTCTGATTTTACCTCAATCACCTTAGCTGATCTCTCTTATCAAGTGTATTTATGTTACCCGTGACTATAGTTTTAAACATTTTAGATAGGTGGTGACATCCAGACGCACCTCTACATTCGCCTATATAACCGATAAATTTATGTACGCTAGTAAGAAACGTAAGGTTATAGGATCTAAATAAGCCTAATAGACTTAACAAGTTTAATAAGCAATAGCTAAGGGTCTACTCCCTGTTATTTTTCTTTCAATAAAAAAAATTAATAATCATATACTAATATTTCTCAGTGTGAGAAAATAGTGTTAATCATCTGTATTGTATACATCTGGGTGTTTTCCATTTGATTGACACAAATCGATACAAACAAAAGTTGTTCTAATCTTCTTGACTTCAAGCAAGTAACAAAGATAGAACGACACTTGTGTCGATTTGTGTTATGAAATGGAAATTCTACGATTTTGACTTATTTTCTGTCTTGTTTTTCTCTTAATATTGTTGTGAAATCAGAAAGGTGAAGCACATTCCGAAGGATGCACAGTAGACAGTAAAATAGTTTAGCCAATCAGACGCGATCGGCGATGTAAAAAAAATCATGTGACAAAATGTCATTTTCAAAAATATAATTTACTAAATTATTTATTTAATTGAAACATGATCTTTTCATTTCATATCACAAATCTATTTTAAAATTAGCGGTATATCTGTCAGTAACTCGTTCTCGATTTCTGTCACACACATTTCTGTCATGGCCAACATGGGTTGTATTCCGATAGCTGTATCGAAAATATTCTTTTTAATTACAAAGTACCGCTATAATTAACATAGATTTGTTCCGTAAAGGATCAGCTGATTTCCATTTGCATCGACTTAACCAGAGATGTTATTTTTTACTTTTGTACAATATAGTTAATTATTTATATCATTATACATATTTTTTATTAAAACAATATGGAACGAATATTGGATGAAAATAAATTTAATTAAATAAAGGAATCCTACATTCAATCACGCAGTATACAGAATCATAATATTATAAATTCACAAAGAATTATTTAAGTATTAAAATCCGCTTTGATGGATTTTTATTATTATTAATTTTTATTATTAATTATATTAATGAATTAGATTAAATGCGTTATTGCGCATTGAAGAACAATAATAAATTTTATCTTATAAAAATATAATGTAGTCTTGTGCAAAATAATATGAATAAAAGTATTTTTTGATTTATATACATTTATAACGATAAATTTTATTATTATGCATCAATGCGTACTAACACATTAAATCTAATTGTATCAACAATTAATACAAGTATAATTACAAAATATAAATAACGATAAATTTATGGTATTGATTATCATTTTTTATGTTGATGCAAATATAATCCTTAGCTATATATACAGAGTGTTTCAGAACGTTAGGAACAAACTTTAAAGAAGAAGAAATCTCAATAAAAGAATCGATTTTTTTGTTCATAAACTTGTCCTTTCTATCTCCCAGACATATTTTTAAGAAGCTGGTTTAAAATTTTAAAAATTGTTCAAATATTACAATATTATAAAGCTATTTAAACCATGCTATGAATATATGAACTTTATATACAAGACAATAAATAAGTCAACGATTACAATTTTTTAACGTTTCGATTTTTAATGTGATTATTTTGAATGATACTTGAATGATACATTCAATGATACAATGATTAAATTAAACATTACAGTAAAAATAGCTAAGTGCTAATTCTTTGTATGTAAACATAATTCAAAATAAAATGTATTTATAAAATTACGAGTCTCAATTATGTATAAATCTATAACATTCTTGAGATTGGTATGATAACTAATGATGGACTGAAGACGGTTATGTAATTCACATCACAGATCGACTAACTTAGGAATTTAGTGATATATGGATTTATTTTAATAGAAATATTCATGAAAGATGATTTAGGAGTCATCCTTGAGATGGAAGATCTGTACATAATTGCAATTTTGTAAATGCATTCAATTTGAATTATACGAGGGCAAGTCAATAAATTCTTAGAAAATCTGTCAGAGGGCACTCGCAGTGTCATGTCACATTACTTTTTGACAAGTAGCATCTCTCAGCTGATTACTGTCAAATTTTGAACGGAATTCATCGCGTGATTTCATTTCTGTAGACGATTAAAGCGAATAACTTTTATATTTGTTGCAAAATGAAAAAAAAAAACGAATTTCATGCAGTGATCAAACATCTACATATGAAAAGTTTAATGCCGAAAGAAAAAAGCCGAGTTGGATAATGTTCTTCATAGCATATCTGCATCAGTGTTTGCGACTGTATACAATTGGGTGAATGAATTTAAACGTGGTTGTACATCCACATGTGATGCATGTCTCTCGTTCGAGACGTCCAATTGAGGCTGCTACGCCAGAAATCATCGAAAAAGTCCACGATATTGTTTTGACTGATCGACGAGTAAAAGTGCGCGAGCTTGTTGAAGCCACAGGCATATCACATGGCACAGTAATTTCGATTTTGCATGAACAATTGGGTATGAAAACGCTATCGGCAAGATGAGTGCCGCGTTTGCTCACTGTTGACCATAAGCGCGATCGTGTGACGATTTCAAAACAATATTTGGAGATGTTTCAACGTATTCCAAATGAATTTCGATTCATTACTGTGGAAATGTAGATCCATTACTTCACACCCGAGACGAAGGAACAGTCAAAACAATGGACTTCATCGGTGAATAAACCAGCTCCGAAGAAGGTGAAGACCGTAAAGTCGGCCGGAAAGGTGATGGCCACAGTTTTTTGGGATGCAATGGCGCGGTATAATTCATATCGATTATCTTCTGTCGAAGCAAACGATCAATGCGCGATTACTACGCAGCCTTATTGAACCGTTTCAACAACATTTAAAAAAAAAACATCCCTATTTAGCAAAGAAGAAAGTACTCTTCCATCAAGATAATGCAATGGGTTCACGTGCCCGGCACTGATGGCCAAATTCAACGAATTCCGCTATGAATTGCTTCCCCATCCAGCATATTCGTATTTAACTCCCTGCGATTATTTCCTGTTTCCAAACCTGAAGAAATGGTTCAGAGGAGATTCACCACCAGAGAGCAGCTCATTGCCGAAACAGAGGCTTATTTCGAAGGGTTGGACAAATCGTATTATTCGAACGGTTTGAAAAAGTTGGAGAATTGGATCAAGTGAATCGAGCTGAAAGGAGACCTTGAGAAATAAAAATGAATCGATCAAAAAAAATGTGTTTTACTATATTTTTTAAAAACTTATTGACTTGTCCTTGTATTTACGTATGAAGAAAAATTACTGTGTATTGGCTATTTTTAATATAATGTTCAATTTAATCAGCTCATGGTTCAATTTCTTTATTAATATGTATCGCTAAAGATAATCACACTAAAGGTCGAAATGTTAGAATTATAATCGTTGACTTATTTATTATCTTGTATATAAAGTTCGTATATGATATTTATAGCATGGTTCAAATAATATTGTAATATTGGAACAATTTTTTTATATCTCGAACATAGTTCCTTAAACATATCGGAAAGAGAGAAAAGATACAAATTTACAAACACAAAAATTGATTCTTTTATTGAGATCTCTTATCCTTTAAAATTTGTCCTTAATGTCCTGAAACTCTGTATAAACTAATGTTATACTTGTATCAACATAAAAAATGATAATCAGTATTATAATTATCATTATTTATGTTTTATAATTCTGTAATCGCGTGAATATAGGATTCCTTAATTTAATTAAATTTATTCTCATCGGTTCAATATTCATTCCATTGTTTAAATGTTTTAATAAATAATATGTATAATGATAAATAATTTACTATATTGTAACAAAAGTAAAAAATAACATTTCTGCTGGTCAAGTCGATGCAAATAAAAATCATGATGTCAGCTAATCTCTTACGGAGCAAATCTATGTTAGTTGCAGCCATAGTATCTCTAGACCGAGCATTGTCAAAAATTTGAGAAGTAGAACGAGAGAAAATGCACTTGAGCCAAGTGAATATCCTTTTCCTCCGTCCTTTTCTAAATGAGGACTCTATTCCTCGAATATCTACAGATCCTGCAATCTACAGATACTGTGTCTATGATTACAACACTATCAACTTTGTAATTAAAAAGAATATTTTCAACACAGCTTTGAAGACTCAATCATGGTCTTAAAGTGCCATGCAATGCCAATAGCATTTGATTGATCGAATTTCATCCCATCCTTACCATCATGCGCAATGCTTCGCCTTTTTGATTTCATCATGATATTGTTTAGCAAAAAAAATCGTCAGAAACACGTCAATGAAACTATCGTATTCAATTGTTTGTTTTTTTCGTACTATACAATACAGAATATCAAAAATATATGGGACGTTCCACGTCAACTGGACCCACATCACCTGCATACCCAAAAATCAACGCAATGAAAATAAATGTTCAAGGACTGAGATTACTAACTAGTGAAATATTTTTTCTAAGAACTTAAAATAGTTTACTCCTTCACGCTCGGAATTAGAAAGCTTGAGAATTAAAAGAGGTTGAAGATTCTAAGAGTATAGGGCTCGAAGTTTCTGCGATTTTTGAGCATGCAGGTGATCTCGTTGAAGTGGAACGTTCGATTATACAATCCCCAAATAATGCAAATAATCAAAATAACGTTTTATTAATCGGGGAAAAACATAAGACCCAAATTGGTGCGTTGGTTCTTGGAGAGTATCCGGCGGCTCTAGCATAGTTTAAGCATTTAAATTAAAAAATTTTGTTGATATATTTTTTTTATTAAAATATATATCTTAAACTTTCATTTTCCATTTTTAATTATTAGATTTCATTGATTTGTCCAAAAGTTACAAATTTTTGAACATATCACTACCATACTCATATTTGTGTTTACATATTTACAAAAATAAAATATTGTAAATTATTTATTTAGAATAGTTAAAGAAACTACATGAATTTTTTAATATATTTGAACCACAATCCATTAAAAAAAATATACCGAAATGAAAATATACCTCCGAATTAGTCCAAGCGGCGACCATCAGATTGGCTATCTAATAAAATGCCTGAAAATGTGTAGATTGACTTAATATCTGCAGAACATAAAATCGCTGGAACATAAAATCTGCCTCTTTTATCTTAGTCGAAAGGGCAAAAACAAGATAAACTTCCGTTACATAATTTCTTTGTGCAAGTACCTGATAAGATATTAAATGATTTTTGTACAGAACAAAAGAGGATAAGTTAAATCATGAAACAAATCTCATCTGCCCATCTTTAGCCCGCTGCAACCTCTTGGCAAACTAAAGAGGAACGTTTTCAGAAATTACTCTACTTCACAAGATGTCAGAATAATTTTTTTTCATTCGAAAAAAAATATTCATAATCGAAGTGCACAGATCTGTCAGTCTTGAAGTGACCGCAGAAACGCGGCAGATCAAATTGTACGTAGCGCGATCGAAAGCAGAATGCTAAATTTTGGCCATTTTTGGGCCAAAAGCGATAACATAAATTCATCATTAGAAATTCTTTGTGGGATCTTTTAAAAGCAGAAAATAACAATTATTATTTAATTACTATACTTGAGGAAAGTTATGAAAATCGAGATTTATTACTGATTATTGAAACAGTCATATGAGCGTTTTGTATCCTTTAAAATAAAATCAATTGCATATTTATGTGCTAAAAGGAGAGTAGTAAATGTAGAGACAGCGTACGCGTAGCACCAGAAATAAGAATATGATTCTCACTCCCATCTCTATGATTCTCACTCCCATAGTATTCAATGACTCCAAATCCTCTTTGCTCTGTGTGCGCGCGCGCGTGTGTGTGTGTGTGTGTGGGGGGGGGGAGACGCACGCACATACTCTTACTTCTTTTTCTATAGCTACGTTCCACTTAACGCTTGCAATGCTCGTGAGCATCGTTTGTTCTTGTTTAACATTTGATAAATAACAAAGAAATGATTTCACGAGCATTGTGAGCATTAAGTGAAACGCAGTCTATATGTTTCTTTTTTAACTCTTCGCGTTCTGGCTGTCTATTTTTTTCTATTTTTTTCCTTTCCTCTTGTGTCTCTTTTATTATCTCATTCTTTGTTTCTCATAAATCAGATTCACTCACAATCAGATTCATCGTTCGAAGGGAAAAGTATTTTGACCAGCCTGAAAAATGGAGATTCTTTGAACATGAATTGCGGAATAAATATAAATACTACTTGTAATTGGACTCTTTATTAATACACATATTGAACTTGTTATGTTACAAATTTTATTGAAAAATATTGATCTTGCTGTGAAAATACACCAATACACGTGTAAAATGTGATTGTGCATGTCAGTAAAGTAGTGGTGTACACGATTCCACCATTTTGGTTATCCTGAAACAAAAAATCTAAAGTTTTATAACGTATTTTCTATCGTCTGACGATTTTATTGATAACATTTTTAGTTTCCCAAATACAATTATAATATCAAAAAATGCGTCAAAAATTCAAACATGTTTATTTCTGTCAATTTAAAAAAAAATGGAAAAAAGATATATATCTCAGACCAGGGGCGTCGACTTAGGATTTTGCTAAGTGTGAAACAACGGGCTCGGACGAACTGAAATCTTCAATAACAGAAGCAATAAAAAAGTCTCTAATCGGATCCGAGGGCGAGATGCGCATATATGACATGATTACGTTTAAATATTACTTTCATTTTTGCAACATTTCAATTATATGCATATGCATTTAGTCTGGTATATTTTATATACAGGGTGTCCATAAATGTCCGAGCAAATATCTCGCAACTGGTTGAAGTTATAAGAAAGTTTAATAAGAGAAAGAACTCCGCACTAATCCTATATGAAATTAGATTTCGATAAAATCAAATAGTTTTCACATATGTTATAGCTTATGACCTATTAAAGAAAACATATATGTTTTAGCGCAAAAAAATGAACATTTTTGTGTACGATTCACCTATATAGGTGAAATCTGATCACAAAATACTTCTAAAATATTTTACGGTCAGTATAACTTCTAGAATAACTATATAATTACTAGAATAAAATATAACTTTTAGAATAACTTCTAAACGATTGATCTAAAATGGATAAAATGATAGTGTTTTGAAAAGGTCTCAACAAGGACTAAAAGAAAATGGAAAAAAAGTGAGGAATCTCATTTAAAATTCGAGTTGACTTGTCACTTCCTTGGCGACGCCACCCAAAATCAAATTGATGAAGTCAGCGGCTAGGCCTTTTAAACTCTACAACTTTTATCCAAAACATTTTTTTTTATAAAACTTATAACTTTTCAGATATTTTGACGTCTCAGAACATTTTATGTTCCTTATATGATTATATATATATATGGTGCCCTATATAATTATATCCCATATATAATTACATACTATCATATATATAATGTCCAAAATATATACACGTGTATAAAATGATACTTTGTTATAGAATATGTAGTGTAATTCCCTACTCTTAGCCTAATCCAGAACCAGTGACATGGACGTGGTAGAAATCTGGTCTCGTGTGCGTGCGTATGCGATATACAATACAATTATATTACTTAATAAAAAATTGTTTCTCAATTATTTATTAAATTATTTTCGTCATTCAGATTCTAGGAATTACATTACATATTCTGTAACAAAATATCGTTTTCCAGATATTTTATTATTTCATCAAAAAATAATTTCTATATTCTTCGGATATTCAAATGTAGAATTCCATACTTGGAAAAATTTCAAGTGTGAAATATTCCATATCAACCACACTATAGTCGATGCCCTTATGTCAGACGATAGGGAGTACGCGTGTATTCCGTTTCATGCATGATGCGCATGATGCATCATTTATCCTTGCTGTTCATCAAATATGAAATAAGGATAAATGATGCATTATGCATATCATGTGTGAAACAGCATGCACCCTATATTTATGAAACTTTGAATTTTTTGTTTTAGGATAACCAAAATGGCAGAATCGTGTACACTATTTACTGGTGCATCACATATCATCACATTTTATGTGTATTGCTGTATTTCCTCGCAAGATCAATACTTCTCTATAAAATTTGAAGCATAACAAGTTCAACATATGTATTAAGTGCGAAATTATAAGTGAATTATATTTAAACTTTTTTCGTAATTCATACTCAAAGAATCTTCTCTTTTCCAGCTGGTCAAAATCTCCTCTCTTAAATACATTTGATTTGTAAAAAATTCAAAAAGAAACTAATTAAAGAGAGTGCGCGTAAGAATACGCACATGCATCTCTCTCTACCCACACACGCAGAATAGAGAAGGAATCATTGGGAATGACAAACCATGGGATCCTTATCGCTGCTAGTGATATATGCTGTCTCTACATTCACTACTCGCCTTTCTATATAAATGTGCAATCGAATTTTTAAAGAGTACAAACTTTAAAAACGTTCATGCCATTGCAATAATCAGTAATAAATCTCCATTTTCATAACTTTTCCCAAGCACTGGTGACTAAATAATTGTTATTTTCTGCTTTTAAAAGATCCCACAGTTTCCAATGATGAATTTATGTCAAAATATAAAAACAAATAAAGGGCTAGTTATATACGCGATTATTAGTGCAAGAATAAAAATCGTTTATTATCAAAAATATATATACAATAAGATTAGAAACAAGATCATTTATGTTAAATACATTATTTTATACGAAGCGTCACTACGGTCTGTTATACATTTAAAATTTTGAATTTAAAATTGAATTAATTTCAGAATTTGTTTATTATATTGTTTATACACGCTCGCCTACAATACGTAACTCTCTATACATACCGGTTATTGTGAGGAATATTGCTAAAATATTTCAGATTGATTGCATTGAAAGTTCGATAACCATATCGGCACACAATTATCATTTCTGAAATTAATTTATTTATATGAATATATATAATATTTATTTATATGAATATATATAAGTTCAATGTCTTAACATTCAGACTGTAGTGACGCTTCATATTTAAAGTAAAAAAATATATAATTAATTACGCATCAATCATCAACCATTAATATATCTAAACATTTATTGTTTTTTTCACTCCTTCATGGCGAGATGGAAGAGTGACGACTTAATCTCCTTATTCTACAAATTTATTTCAATTATTTTTTATGTTACATGGCTACATTTTTTATGTTACATGGGTGAGTGCATTAATATTTTCTTTATAAAAAATAGTGGTAATGTTTTCGATATCTGCACAGATTTTCATCTGTTATTGCTATTGGACTTGCCTGTCCATTGTCCATTGGACTTGCCTGTCTGTCAATAGAATTTTTTTTTATAATAAACGATTTTTATTCTTGCATTAATAACCGCGCATATAACTCTCGTTAGCTCTTTATTTATTTTTATATTTTGACATTCTCGAGAGTTTGTTACTTGTCTTATTTGTATTTATGTGTCGCTTTTGGCCCAAAAAAGGACAAAATTCTTAGCATCCTGCTTTCAGTCGCGCTATGTAAAATTCGCGTCTTCAAGACTGGCAGATCTGTGCACTTCGATGATGAATAGTTATCTTTCGAATGAAAAAATTCTGACATCTTGAGGGTAATTATTGAAAACGTTTTCTTATATAGTGATCTGTCGAGGGATTGCGACAGGCTGAAAATGAGCAGATGAGGTTTGTTTCATAAGCTCGTTCTCTTTCGTTCTGTACAAAAATCATCGATCTTATTAAGTACTTACAAAGAAAATATACCGTAAGTTGATCTTTTTTTTTTGCACTTTCAGCTACGATAAGAAAGTAGTTTTATGTTTTACAAAAATCAAGTCATCGATCTATACATTTTCAGCCTATCTTATCAGACAACAAATCCGACAGTCGCCGCTCGATCTGTATATACTTAATGAGTACTAAAAAACCGATGAAGGTTAACTTAAACAATTAATTTATATTTATTATCTGTTTTAGTAATATATATAGTTTTGAAAAAGCCACTTTCTTCAAATTATAGAAAAAACACTAAAATTATTTTCTCTTCGGAAAGAAACAAATATGGCAGATCTTACGACACATAAATTTTTCCAATGAATTTTTCTATCCTTAGAAAAAGAATCAAGAAAATCTGTGGAAAAATTAAAAAAAAACCGATTTCTTTCCAAAATTTTAAAATTATATTTAGTAACTACGCATATATGTTAAACTGAGTCAAATACGGATAGACACACAAATTGAGGGCGCATTAATAGCTAGCCATTGCCGCTTGGACTCACTAATAAAACAAAACCGCTTGTAGGACTCACTAATAAAACAAAAC
>Ga0157363_1004143_pt1 | contig 13306 bp, 11 predicted proteins | sample AttsexASBM1_FD_111477 | JGI IMG/M metagenome (GOLD analysis project Ga0157363, IMG submission 111477) | Fungus gardens microbial communities from leaf cutter ant in Ribeirão Preto, State of São Paulo, Brazil - Atta sexdens ASBM1 | ecosystem: Host-associated > Fungi > Mycelium > Unclassified ...
GTACGGTATATATAGCATAGATACATTCCTGTATCCTTACGCTTTACCACTTGAAATCTATTCCCTTAACTTCTCAAACCTTTGCCTAAGTTGCAACCTGAGCTCTAGCTTAAGGTCGTTACACATATGTTACACATGTTGTATAACATCATTCTTTTAGAATCTTCTATATCTTTTTCTGTAATTTTCATAACTTGTAACTATTGTTGTGACTGTGTCATCTGATGTGACTGATGTGTGACAGTATGCTCATAACATCACTCTAACCCTAACTCTAAGTGAAGAAAAAAAAAGAATTAAATAAAGAAACTAGTATACAAGCTTTGTATGTCTAATACATATAGACCACAGTCTGTAGTATATAAAGTAGATAAGTTTGTACTAAGAGCTCTATTGAGTTTTCTTGTATTACTTAATATAAGAATCATCTTTTGTTCTATTACTTGAACTAAAGTTATAATATTAGAACACAATATCCTTTCTTAAGACTATTTAACACAGAATTCTCTTTCTCTTACTCTCTTATTATCCTTGACTAAAGGTAACACCATCTTTAGTCAAGAAGAATTGCTAGATCTCAGGTATAAAAAGTATACTAGCTAAAATAGAGGAAGTCTAATTATTTGTAGTGTATTATATACTTTTTCAAATATCAGTACTGTGCTACAAATCCACTTGTGACCTATCTGTATAGAAGAATAGTGATCACTCTTAAAGCATCATCTAGAGTAAAATGGTCTCCTTAAACCAAAATTGTTTATACTTTTTCTAAAGTAGTAGTCAATAACTTAAGTAGTCAATAAATAGTGTAAGGTAAGATAAGAAGAGGGCCCATAACACTTATAGAGATTACTTCAAGTTTAGAATATAAGTCTGAGAGTAAGGCTAGCACAGACTTTTCTCTAGAGAACATAACATTAACTAGCTATTGCTTCAAATAAGACAGTAACAAGAACAAATAGTGGTTTTGTAAACATTATTAGCAAGAAGAGGCAAAGAAGCTAAGGTAGTAATTTCTCAATCCAACACTGGATTAAATATAGAAGTGGCTAAACTATAAATATTTAATGGAGACAAGTAAGGTTTTGGGATTTTGACAGCATGCAGGTTATATATAAGAATAAGAATGAGAAATAAATCAGTAGAAGAATAGATACAGTGGGTATTATCATATGTATAAGAAGGATTAGTAAATATATATAAGAAAAATGTCATAAAAGATCTAGAAAGTGAGAGTTTGAGTTATATGACAGTAGAAGAATTTTTATCAGAGTTGAAAGAAGAATTTAGTAGAGGAGATAATAAGATAATAAAGATGGTAGAATCAAAAAGATGAAACAGAGAAGTAAAATAATGGAGGAGTTTGTATAGAAGTTTAGAAGAGCAGTAAGAGAAAGTAAATATGAAAGAAGACCATTAGTAGAGGAATTCAAGCAAGAAATGAACAAAGTGATTAGAAGGAAGTTAATAGAAACAGAATAATCTTCAAGAAATATTAAACAATGGTATGAAAGAACAACAAATCTAGACAAGCATTAGAGAGAGAGTAGAAAAGAGAAAGAGAGATTAAGAGATAAATGAGAAATGAGAAATTTAGCACTAAGGTTGACCATTCTAGTAAATACTGGAGAGATACAACAATAACAATTGCCACAGCCTCAAATTTGGCCAAAGAGACAGAAGTCTCCACAGATACTGGTAGGGCCTACTTCAATGAAAGAGATAGAAAGAACAAATATAGTTATAATCCTGAAAATTACCACTATACAGATAAGATAAGATAATATTTCTCTTTTTTTGTTTCTGTATATTATATGTTAAGTCTACCTATTCTAAAAACATATCCCTGCAATAATAATACAACAATTCAGGTATTCAGTCTTTTATGATAAAGATACTCCCATTGAATTTGGCCTTCTATGATAGTGTTCTCCTATCCAACTCTTTCAGTGTTTTATCACTGAAACCTCTGCTCAGTGCTATATACTAAAATTCCTCAGCATCTTCTATATATCTGACTCGTATATATGACTAGTAGTTACACTGTAATTCACTAGTCAGATAATTAATGAAGATGAACTTCTATTAAACCTAATCTCTGATGTTCAACAGCAATATATTAACATCAGTACTCACTCCTACTTTAGATTCTGTCCAAATTCTCTGAAATTGCAACCATATAACAAATAGATAGCACAGCATATAAGCTAAAGTCAAGTTTGTTCTGACAAGTTTGCATCATCAAGCTCCTAGTATGAAGTTTTCCATTTCTATGTATCTCTAAGCCAACCCTATAAGCTTTTACCTTCTGGTATGAACTATATCTGATACTATATTACACTATTTGGCTAAATACTATACAATACCCAAAGCTACCTATAATGTCTTCTTAGTCTTAATTCCAAACATTATAGCTTTGAACTTCTAATTATAGACAACTGAGCTCAGTGAGATCCCTTGGACTTGCACTTTTTTTTGGAATTTTCAAGAACTGTCAAAATACTCATATAAATAGCCATCTACTTCCAGATCTCTAATTATCTATAGCTAGACATAGATATAATTGGTAGTAGTACAAAACTGGTTGCCTCTACTATTACTATCACTATTTGCTACAAATTCAAACTTGCTATCTTTGCCATCACTGCAATATTCTATAGCAATCTTTCTACTGCTGTATACTACAGACACATTATAGAATATTTCTGCTCTAAGACAGACACTAAATTTATCAGCCATAACTACCAGAACTGTAAACTAAATAGTCAACACCCACCTCAAGGCTGTTATTACACAACTGGCTCTCTCAAAAATCCCAGTTTTTGAAGCTAGAAACATAACTATTGAAGTAATTACATAGTGGGTATAGGCCTACAAATTCTTCTTCATCTATAAAAAGATACCAGCTACTAACCAAGTCAAACTAGCTACTACTACCTTTGTTGACTTGAAGATTTAACAATGGTACTAGATGAATAAGAAGGGAGGATTGTAACAGTTTCTCCTTTGAAGAATTTATTAGAATCATCTCTTCTTTTAAGAGTGATAAACATAAATTTGCAATATCAATATCTCTCTCTATAGGACAGCACACTATCTTATAGCACCTGTAATACATACCTAACTGGAGGCTCTCATGAATGAGAAACTTCAATTAAGCCTAGAGAGTAAGCTAGTGTTTGAGCTCACAATACCTCAGAACATGGCTGTTACCTCCTAAAACTAGACTCTTGCAAAGAATAAGAGCCTTCACTACTGACTTCAACAAGTTAAGACTTATAATGAGTGCATGACTACAGTACAAAAGGTTGCAAAAAAATTGTAGAAGTTGTGATAGCTACAGATCATCTCAAATGACAAAACAAAAGAATCTCTATTAACTGTATAACCCCAATGATAAGTTAGCTATACAATGAGACACTTCTCAAGCTCACATACAATGAATGTATTCTTTTGAAACAATATCAGAATTGCTTTAAATACCAATATTTTTATACCAAACACACTAGTATCAATTGCACAGCTGGATTTCCCTTAGTAATAGGATACCAGACTCTCATAGAATTAGCTGTCTTAGTAGCTGCTCTTGCCACTTGCTATTCTTTATAATATGCTGACCCAGCAAAAAGAAAGACTTTAAAGATTGAAACTGAACCTTTTCAGACATTTATGTAAATATTTGAAAGAGATGCTATAGAAAATGTTAATGAAACATCCTCCAAGTATGTCAAGCCTTATACATCCTATTTTCCCTAGATCTGCCCCAAACTTCTTATTACATTCTTTTTCTATCCTTCTTCTACCTTATATGTTAAGCCACTTATTGATACTAGTGCTTGGATAGATCTAATTAAAAGAGATATCACTGAAAAACTAGAGTTAAAAATAGTTGAGGTAAAGATACCATAATATATAGTCAGCTGTTTTGGGGGGGAGGCTTTCAAAAAGCTATGGTATAGAATATTGTTTACACTTACTAGTATAAATAATATCTTGTAAAAATCTAATATTATACATATACTTGTGACTGATAAATTAGCTTACCCCATGTTACTTGGCCTGACCTTTATTCACCTTAACCAACTGATTATTGATGCTAAAACAGAGACTGTTATAGACAAACATTGTAAATACAATATCATGACATCAAATAACAAGATACTGATCTTCCCCATACCAATAATAAAGATGTTAGATATTCCTTGACCCAATAAATACCTGCCTTTAAGAACTAAATAGGAAGTATCACAAAGAGTTCTCCAACTGTTTTGAGAAAATACTGCATGTACACCAACTTCTCACAAACATCTATCATTGTATCAAGTTTAAAGACTTTTCTATTTCTTTTACAACTGGAATATACTTCTATTCTCAAAAACTACAAGATGTATAGAAGATACTAATTGACCAACATCTTACAGTAGGCCATATCCATCCATTATTCAGCCCATATTCATTAAGTGCCTTTCCAGTTCTAAAGGCAGACCCTACAGCTTTGCTGTACTAGGTAAATGATTACCAAAAACTTAATAACAATATAGTGAGAGATTGGACACCACTGTCATACATTGAGACAATTCTTGCTGATGTAGGCTGTGGTAAGTTCTTTGAAAAAATCAATATAACAATTTTCAAACATTAGTATATTCAGATAACATATCTTTCACTGTAGTAAATATCCTCTTTGAAATGTACAAGTGAATAGTGATGCCTATAGGAGATATGAATACTCTAGCCACACATCAATAGTACATAACACAAGTATTACTACTTCTGATAAAAGAAATCTGCTATATGTACATGAACAATATTATTATTTGGTTGAGCTCTATATAAAAATATATAGAAAATATCCAAAAAGTATTACAACTTCTCCAGAAGGCATAACTATACTATTTTTTCAAGAAAATAAATCTATTCATCTGAGAAATTAAATTTTTAGGACATATTATATCTGCCAAGGGTATTTGTACAGACTTAGCCAAAATAAGCCAAATTCTAGACTAGCCTATTCTTAGGTTAATCACAGAGGTATAAGACTTTCTCAGACTAGTGAAATATCTGGCCATATTTATATCTCATCTAGCAAAATATACAGTAATATCAGATAGACTGGTAAGAAAAGAATTTAACAGAGCCTTTCTAAAATAGTTAGAAAGATACCAGAAGACATTCAAGACCATTAAAAAGATTTTTACTAGAGCTGAATGCTTAATAATAATCAACAACAACTCTGAAGAAATGATATATATAACAACAAATACAAGTCTAATAGAAATAGGAGTCATATTAAATGTAGGGTACATTTGGGAAAAGACTTGCTTAGTAGTCTTTAACTTTTTGAAGCATAATTTCTGATATATATAGACTATTACACTCTCAAATACTTCAAGAACCAAAAAGATTTATCACACCATCAAATCCACTAAGCTGACACTCTAGTATAATATAACTTTGACATTAAATTCAAATATATCAAGGGCTTAGACAACACAGTTGCAAACTTACTATCTAGATATTCAGAACATATATCTTTTCTGGAGACTACAAATAGATCAATATCTTTCAGTAGAGTGGAGTCAATAATGACTACTCTTGAACTAGAGATAGACTCAGTCCTTCTTAAGGAGATCATAAATGGATATGATGTAAATGAGTAGTATATAAAGCTAAGAAACAATCTAGTTTCATATGAAAGAGCCCATCTTGACCTAACAGCTAAACTCTTATTCTTAAAGAACTAGCTAGTCATTCTTAGATGGAGCATCATATAACAAACACTATTTTAGCTAGCTTATAACATACTTGGGTATTTTGGATTTGACAAGTATTATAAAACATTAAGAGGAAGCTAGTTCTAGCCACAAATATGTTGCAATCTAAACAACTCTTATATTCTCTCCTATACTAAATGTATGTAAAACAAGAGCAATACCTCTAAGTCAGTAGGTCTCTTATATCTCCTCATAGACAGCCACTTCAATAGTATCAATATTGACTTTATTGGCCTTCTGCTAACAGATGAAGGATATGATATACTATTAATAATAATGAACTGACTAGGCTCAGTAGATATCTAATTAGTCCCATGCTAGGCAGCAAATATAGCCTAGAAAGTAACATATCTATTCTTTAACAATTAGTATTGTGAGAATGGTCTTCTCTTGTTAATCATAACTGATCATAATAAACTGTTTTTTAGTAAATTCTAAAAGGAGTTGTATAAATAAATAGGAGTAAAATTCAAAATATCATCAGCTTATCACCTAAAAACTGTTGGAGCAGCAGAGCATACAAAACAAAACAGTAAACCAAATGCTATGTTATTATGTAAATAAACAACAGAAAGAATGGGTGAAAATATTACCCATAATATACCACAGTTAATGCATCAACTGGCTACTCTCTATTTCAACCACACTCAGAGTTCTTACTACAGCTAATTCCTCCTTTAATTAAAGCCATCCAAGATACTGAAAAAGCATTAAAAGCATCCTAAATACTTGAGTAGCTTCAAAATAACATCAAGAATGTCTAAGACTCCCTTACAACAACAAAGATTTAACAAGCCCATCATGCCAACTCACACTATGCAGTAGAAGATATATATCAAATGAGAGATATGGTAATGCTAAGCACAAGAAATCACCACTCAGAATACAAGTTTAAAGAGGATAAACATTCTGCTAAATTTATACCAAGATATAATAGATCATGAAAGATTATCAAGGTCTTTTCAGAAAAATTAAAATATATACTGGAACTTTCTAACTTAAACAATATTTTTTCTTTCTTTTGTACAAGTCAATTATGCTATTTTTGGCCAAATGATCCTAGTTTCTTTCTCTTCTGGGAACTTATCTAGCCAAGATATATTCTCTTACCTGATAGTACTAAATAATAGCTTATAAATCAAATTCTTGATGAGAATAAAATAGGCTGAGGCAAATGTTATCTGGTAGCCTTTAAAAAATGGGATCCTGAACATAATATCTGACTACCAGATACATAATTACAAGAGAACAAAGCTCTTGACTGATGAAAAAAAGAGAGAAGATGTAATATGGCTAGACTGCCAGTGTCAAACCAACTACACCAAAAAACAATTTAACTGAAAGCTTATACTTTTCAGCTGACTGGCAATATTTATGCTGATTATGGAAACTCAAATAAATAGCAGGCTTATAGAAAAATCTAAATTTTACAAAGTAGAGAATGGTATAATTTTAAAGATTACCACTGCACAGATAAGATAAGATAATATTTCTCCTTTTTTGTTTCTATGTTACATTATTTGGCTAAACACTATACAGTACCCAAAGCTATTTATAATATCTTCTTAGTCTCAATTTCAGATTATCATAGGTAAACTCTCTCTTATAATTATATAGTCTTAGTCTTAATTCTAGACATTATAGCTTTGAACTCCCAATTATAGACAACTGAGTGGAGTGAGGTCTCTTAGACTTATAGCAGTAGTAGTTAAAAATCTCTTGTAAGAACAAGAAGGAAGAGGAGAAGAAATAAGAAGAGATCTTTATGTGATGGATGTGGACAGAAAAAGAAATTACTATAGTTGTAGAAGATTTAGCCATCTTAAAGACAATTTAAAAGAAGAGAAGAGTTTAATATTCTTTGACTAGACTCTTATAATAAGTTCTATATACTAGCTAGTCAAGTAGTGTAAGCTAGTATTCCAGATCTAGAGAAAACCAAAAGTAAGAAAGATAAGAAGATAATTTTGAGAGAAGAAAAAAGGAAAAGAAAGAAGGAAAAACATTCTTTCCAACCTAATCTTCACTATTATTTCCCTCAGTATTTCTTCTTTGTTTGTCTTTCTTACTTCTATTATGATATGCAGAAAGAAATTATGGTGGAGGCATTATTAGATAGTAAGGCAACTAGATTGGTAATAAGTTTAGAATTTGCAAACAAATAGGGGTTTAAATTGAAAAAAATTGAGAGGTCTATTTATATGAGGAATATGGACAGTTTTTTTAAGGTAAGAATTCCATGGAAATTATAAGAGGATTCAACAAAGAGTCTCCAATATATTTCTATACTATTTAATAAGAAAGGATCTATTGAGTATACAATAGAGGTAAATATTTATTATCAGAAACATAGGGAGAGAATAGAAATTAATGTAATAAAAGAATAGAAGTGAAAAGTAATTTTGAGAATACTATGGCTTATATGTCACAACTCTGATATTGACTGGAAAATAGGAGAAGTGAAGATGACAAGATGCCCAAAGGAGTATAAAAAGCAGTAGAAGCCAAAACAAGAAAAAATAGAATGGTAAAAATAAAAAGAAGAAGAGAAAAAAGTAGAAAAAGCAGAAAAAGAAGAAGAAAAAACCAAAAAAGAAAAGAAAAATGGAAGTAAAGAAGGTAGTAGAGAAATAAAAGATTTGAGATGAGGGGGAGAAAGCAGCCAAATCTGAAGAAGAGGCCAAGAAATTAGTTTCTCAAAAGTTCTATAAGTAAATTTACATCTTTGGAAAAAAAGCAAGTAAGAGAATGCCAAAAAAGAAGATATGAGATTATGTGATTGAGATAAAGAAAGGATTTGTGCTGAGAAAGAGAAAGGTATATCCATTGTCAAGAGAAGAAAGAAGAGATGTAGTTGAAGAATAACTGAGAAAAAGGTATATCAGATCTTTAAAGTCACCTCAAACAACATCTGTGTTTTTTGTTAGAAAGAAGAACAGTAAAAAGTGTATAGTTCAGAACTATTTGTATTTAAATAAATGAACAATTAAAAATAATTACTCTTTATCTTTAATCTTAGATATTGTAGAAAATATTGGTACTAAGAAAGTATTTACAAAGTTGAACTTATGATAGAGTTACAATAATATTTGGATAAAAGAGGAAGATGAGTAGAAGACAGTATTTACAACTCCAAAAAGGTTACTTGAACCTACAGTCATGTTCTTTGGACTAACTAACTCTTCAGCAACATTTCAGATAATAATAAATAGAATTCTACAGAGTTTAATCAATACTGGAGAAGTGGTAAGTTTCATTAATAATGTAATTGTGAGAACAAAGAAGAAGGAAGGACATAATGAAGTAGTAGAAGAAGTAGTAGAAGAAATAGTAAGAAGGTTAGCAGAGAACAACTTGTATATAAAACTAGAAAAATATAAGTAGAAGGTGTAGAAAGTAGGATTTTTGGAAGTAGTGATTATGTCAGAAGGAATTAAAATAACAGAAGAAAAAGTAAGAGAATTGTTGAATTGGCCAACTCCTAAAGAAGTTAAGGATATACAAAATTTTTGGGACTAGCCAATTATTATTAGTTGTTTATTAAAGATTTTGCATCTATAGTTAGACCATTACATGACCTGGTAAAAAAGAATTAGAAGTGTAATTGAACAGAGAAGGTGTTTAAGAAGTTGAAGGAGAAATTTACAAAAAAACTAGTATTAGTAGTACTAGACTTCAATAAAAATGAGAATGGAAGTCAATATATTAGACTATGTAACAGAAAGAGTTTTATCTATAGAGTGTGAGGATGAACAATAAAGACTCATAGTATATCTCTCAATATCTCTCAATAAGAAAAACTATAAGATCTATAACAAGGAAATGTTAGTGATGATTGGAAAACTAGAGACATCTATTAGAAAGCACAAAATTCAAGTTCAAGATTTGGACAAACTATAAAAACTTAGAATACTTTATAAAAGTATGAAAGTTGAATAGAAGACAAGCCTGATGAGTGTTATATCTATCAAAATTTAACTTCACTTTGAAACATATACCAGGGGCAAAGATGGAAAAAACAGATATACTTAGTAGGAGACTAGACTGGAAAGTAGGCATAGAAAAAGACAATGAAAACCAAAAACTAATTAAAGAAGAATAAATTCATAATTTAACTGAAGTAGTAATAGAAGGACCTAAAGTAGGTATAATAGAAAAAATAAAAATAGCTAGGAGAAAGAATAAGGAGGTAGTTAGAATAGTGAAAGAAATAAAAAAGATGAAAGTTAAAGTATTAAGAGGAGATGAATGACAAGTAGAAGAAGATTTGGTATTGAAGGAGAGAAAATTATATGTGCCAAAGAAGAAGGAGTTGAAAGTGGAAATAATCTCATTACACTATGATATACCAGTGGCAGGATATAAAGGAAGATAGAAGACAACAGAATTGGTAACAAGAAACTGCTGGTAGCTAGATCTAACAAAAGATGTAGGAAAATATATGGATAAATATAATATATGTCAAAGAATAAAGAATTAGACAGAGGTACCAGCAGGAAAGTTAATGATGAATAAGGTACCAGAGAGGCTATGGACATATTTGATGGTAGACTTTATCACAAAGTTGCTGTTAGTAGCTGAAAAAGATATAATTAGAGAGGATATTAGCAGAGAGATTAACAAGGTTGTTCAGGAATAATGTGTGGAAGTTGCATAGATTACTGGAGAGTATAATTTTGGATAGAGAATCACAGTTTGTAACAGAGTTGACTAAGAAACTAAATAAAATGTTGGAAATCAAGATAAAATTGTTAACATTCTTTTATCTACAAAAAAATGAACAGACTAAATGAATAAATTAGAAGTTGTAACAATATCTCCAATTCTTTGTAGATGTTATATGCCAAGTCTGTCCATCTGGAAAACACATCTTTGCAGGGATATCTCTTGTCAACATCTAATCTAAAAAGCCTGTCTTCCATAGTGGCCACCTTCCTGCAACATGCCTGCATGGTGTTGGTACAACAATCTGGAGATTCTGCCTTCCATGACAGAGATACTTCTATCTGACTCAGTTTTTCATAGTAGAGTCATACTCCTATCAGTGTCTTAATACTGAAACTTTTACTCATAGTAATAGGGGCTATACTACTGAAACCCTAAGTATCTTCTATAGTATATACTTGTATATAAGACTAGTAGTTACACTGTAATTTACTAGTCTGATAATCAATCAAAATACTCTTATTGAACTCAATCCCTGGTATTTAATAGTAATACACCAATTAGCACTCACTTCCATCTTGGACTTCTTCCTTTTATCTGAAGTTGTGACCATGTAGCAAACAGACAGTATAGTACATAAGCTGAAGCCAAGGTCATTCTATAAATAAAAGAATTGGCTAGAATGGTTAGTGATAACTGAGTTTGCAGTAAATAACAAGATATATTCAGCAACCAAGATGTCTCCATTTATAGCAAATTATAGAAGGAAGCTGATATAAGAAAAAAGGAAAAAGCAATAGAGTTTGCAGAAAAATTGAAGAAAGTATAAGAGGAAGCTAGAACAGTATTAAGAAAAGTATAAGAGAAGATGAAGTGACAAGCAGATAAGAGAAGAAAAGAGACTAAAGAATGGAAAAAAAGAGGCTAAGATGATGTTGAGTATAAAAGACTTAGTATTCAAGGAAAGACTAGCAAAAAGATTGCTAACTTCAATGAAGATTTATCCAGTTGTGAATATTAGTCAAGTAGTAAGAGCAAGTGGAGGGCTAGAAAGTAGAAGAAGTGAAACTGGTAGAGGTGGATAAAGTTGAGGAATAAGAAGTAGAAAAAAATTCAAATAAAAGAAAAATAAGGGAAATTGTAAAGTATTTGGTGTGTTAGAAGGAATTTATAGTAAAAAACAATATATGGGAAAGAGAGGAGGATTTAGAAAATGCAAAGAAAGCAGTAGTAGAGTTTAAAAAGAGGCTGAGTATTAGAGTTGAAGATGATAAACTTATTTTATTTTTATTTCTTTTCTCATTTTCATTTTTCTTTTCTATTTATTTTTCATTTTTGAACTTAGGATTAGGAGCTAGCATGACATCATACATGACTATCACAAACTATTGCATATTAAAGTCATACAATCATATATTACATAAATAATTATAAAAAGTTCTAAAATAATAATAATATACTATATATCAATAGCATGTAGTATATATGTCCCTTTAGAATAGGCTAGATTAGTATAACCCTATATAAGGTTTCCCTTTTCCTCTATTACTTAAGATTAAGTTGTAATACTGAGTGTTAAAGTTAGAAGACAAGAAAAGTTAGATATCATAGAAGAACAAAATTTTAAAAGAAGAGAATTACTAGAAAAGTATATGGCAAGAATGTTATATAAATGGGATGACAGAAAATTTGAGAAAGAATATCTAAGTTGGAGAGAAACTAGTGAAAATAGAAATTAGTTTTATTTCTTTTTCTCATTTTCATTTTAATTTCTATTTTTGGACTTAGACAAAACTTGTAATATAATGTCTTGTATAATGGTTATATATGTCACATGATTATATAATACAGAGAAGATTATAGGAAGTTTTGGAACAAATAATATTATATAGTATAGTAATAGTATGTTGGTTTTATAGAGTACATATAGACATTAGGGTAAGTTAGTTATAGTATACACACAGACCATGGTCTGTAGTATATATAAGATAGATAAGTTTGTACTTAAAACTCTATTGAGTTTTCTTATATTACTTAATACAAGAATGTCTTTTGTTTTATCACTTGAACTTAAGTTATAACATTTATACTTGGACCATCCAACCTAATCCATGGATTAGCTGAGTCATCTTCCCAATTAGGTAATAGCAATATTGCTTATGATACTAAACTGTGAAATGGTAACTATTATATTGTTATAACTCAAGACTTAGTAATAAGTCAAAAGAAGAATATTATATAGAGTTTATACAAGAGAACTCAATGGAGTTCTAAGTACAAAAGTGTCTATCTTATATATACTAGACTACTGCTTCACTAATCTTAACCTACTTTAAAGATTATATATATATATATTATATAATATTAACATATAAAATGATATTATTATTCTAAAACATTTTATAATATTCTGCATGACATGTGATCATGTGACTGTGACTTGTTACAGATATGTGACAGTTTGTAACATCATACTAAACTATAATTCTAAATAAATAAAAATAAAAATAGAAAAAATTATTACAAACTTCATTTATCTTGTATCTTTATAACTAGTAAACTGTTATAATGCACTTGAACACTAACATTCTTCTTTTATTTATTTTTCTTAATTTAATATTTCTTTTATATTTCTTTGATGATGAAGAGACATATGACTGCAGTTATATGACATATCACATGATGTGAGGTCATAGGCCTAGACTTGGTGAAAGTTGAATAGAAAAGACTAAAAGAATGATGTCAGTGTTATGAGTATTCGGACACTAACAATTTTCTTTTCTTTTATTTTATTTTTTCTGATTTTACTTTTCGTTTTCTCTACTTTATTGGAAAGACGATGAAGAAGGCACGTGACAAGGAAGTCA
>Ga0157363_1004144_pt1 | contig 13304 bp, 3 predicted proteins | sample AttsexASBM1_FD_111477 | JGI IMG/M metagenome (GOLD analysis project Ga0157363, IMG submission 111477) | Fungus gardens microbial communities from leaf cutter ant in Ribeirão Preto, State of São Paulo, Brazil - Atta sexdens ASBM1 | ecosystem: Host-associated > Fungi > Mycelium > Unclassified ...
ACTACGCCACTCTAATTAAAACAATGAAATTTTGGACAAAACGCATTTTGAAAATCTGCTCCTCAATTATGATTAGAGCTAAGAAATTCTTACTACGTTTAAAACTTACTTCGGATCTTTAACCATAAGTTTGCGCATAAGATCACGAGCTTCTTCGGAGACGTCCTCGAAGAGATCGTCTGGGAAGTCCAGGCGACATCGGCTGATGTTACAGAACGTCTCCTGCTTGGTGTCTCCTCCGAACGGCGAGCATCCCGTTAGCAGCACGTAGAGCAGCACGCCAACGGACCACATGTCGGTCGCCAGGCTGATCGGCTCGTAATTCAGAACCTCCGGGGCTGAGACACACACGGCAAATGAGCCGTTATTATAACATGGTGAGATTCCGTGGTACATCGAACCCTAATGTTCATCGAGATGTGTGTGTGTGTGTGTGTGTGTGTGTGTGTGTGTACGCGCGCGCGCATGTAAGTTCCGATAATTAAATTCGAAAAAAGGAGATAATGCCTCTTCTTTCCCCCGGCCTTTCTGCCATTACGTCGTCGCGACCGCTATTACGACGCGCTGATGCTTAATGGAGCCACGCGTGTTCCTCAACGGGATAATAATAATTGTAACTACGGACGTATTAGGCCCCGAGCGCGAACTAGGTAATCACTACGATACGGAAACGCGGTTGGCTCGTTCATCGCGTAATAGTCGCGCGCTCGAATCGGCCACTTTGTATCGACTCGTTTCCGACCGAATCACGCTATAGTTTTTCCACGCCCTCGGCATTATCCGTCCAACTTAATCGCTACAAAGATCCATGAGCTGTTTTTTATTGCGTGAATCGGTTTCGCTAATTTCTGCGAATGATCTCAGAGTTGATGCTAATTAACCGGTTAAATCTCACCGGCGAGGAAATAACGATCGGTTCAATTAAAACTGATGTTTTCTCTTGTTTTTTTTTTTTTATTCGGTATGTACTGGAAGAAGAGTTTTTGATATTTGTGACTATAATTGCATGGTAACATAATTATGGTTGAGACCTCCAGTTTTACAGTTATCATTACTATAATGTTAGTACAGGAAGGATGGGGATTATAGAACATTATTTTGTTTTATTGATGCAATTATAGTCATAGTTGTCAGAAACTTTTCTCTCAGTGCATAATTTTGAAGCTACTCTTTAAATCTTCGTGAAGCTACAATTTCTTTTTTTTTCAACATTAAATCTCATTCGACCGTACAGAACACAATTAATAGAGATTAAATGCCTTTAACGAGTTAAGCTGAATCTTAAGTACTTGCCTAATTCTGTATAAATTTTTATATACTACGTATATAGTCCTTTAAACTGCGCGCCGAAATGATTTTTCGATCTTGAAACGCAATCTCTATTAAACTGTACCGCAATAAGATTACGAATTAAATTGACTAGTAATTTAACAATTTGATACTTTTTCGCATTTTAAACGATCTTACAATAATAGCACTGAGTGACATATTAAAATCGGTAAATGATTAATCCTTTTTTTTTCAGGATAATTTCATTTTGTAAATGTCAAGAATGTAACTGAGACAGTTGGAGACATTTTGATCTTCTCCATGGAAGATTATCTTGTCTCGAGCTATTGCTCGACACTTTCGTCCACTTAGAGCATGACTGTTAGATGCTGCGATGTAATCGATTACGAGGATCGTAAAAGAATCCTCCTGACCGATCAGGCGTGCAGAGTCGGAATACATGCGGTTCGCTAGTTTACAATTAAGCGCGAAGTAGCTTGTTTCGTTCAATTATGCAACATGCCTGTTTTCCTAATGGAACAACGCGACGATTTCTTAACATCAAACAGATCGCAAACATGGAGCGCACGAAGGTGCGACCCCAACGTCGCACTCCGATCGACTTTCGAGACCGGAAACCACCGACACGCACACGTTCACTCTTCTGTATAAGGCGTCATGTTAAAACGGGCTCGCTTTATCAGGGTTGTGGTCTGTTATCCACAGTGACACGCACAAGTCCAAAACGCTAAGGAAACACGCAGGTGTCAAATATTGCGATTGCGATTCTCGTGCGAACTCTCGGATATTTATTACTGGTACGAAAGAGTTCCATCGCGTTTTGCGATGACAAGCGACATATTCGGAGTCCATTATTCGAGTAGAACGAAATGAAATTGCGTTTGTGGAAAATGTATAGAATAAAAAAAGTAGAGTTATTCAAGTAAAAGATTGACCATCATTTAGACAACTTTTGATTTATCCGTCATATTCAGGACGGTTTAAGATAGAATGAAATAGATATGTGTATAAAATAGAATGAACTGCATGGATATTTCGTATTTTTATTTTTTATAATGAACTCTGACCAATTTTTTACATGAAGATTTCTTAAATACTCACCAACATAATCAGGCGTGCCCAAAATTTCTCGTATGTCTGCTCCGTGACTGATGTACCGTGATATGCCAAAGTCGCATAGCTTTACGTCGCAATCTGGAAATTCTCCAGTAAGTACCAAATTCTGTGGCTGAAACATTAAAAAAAAGGCGAGAGATAAAAAGTGATTCGATGTCATTGACGAAAGAAAGGCTGTTACGTTAAAAATAAGATTGCTACAAAGTAGATCGTGACTGTTTTAACTGTACGTTTATATATCACGTGCGCTTATAATTTCTCGAAATTTCCTTAAAGATGATCCAAGGCGTACAGCCTTGTGAAAGGCGCGAGCGAGAAGAAAAAGAATTGAGCAGGTTTTATCTCGTGTAATCTCCGCGCGACAATGCCAATTTCCTGCCGCGAGATAATATGGAGAAAGTAAAGCTTCCTTTCAGGACGGTCGCATGACGATTGCTCTCCGGCATATTCTCTCTCCCTTGGCCGTTAACATGGACAAAGCAGCCCCCAGGTGTTTTCGTGGTCTCGGTCAATTATCAGAAGCACGCAAGCGGGCCGAGACACTTTTTCTACATCATACAACATCTCAGGAATTTCGGCGCCACCATATAAATATAGTAGTAAATTACACGGCTTATAATTATACCCATAATTATAAGCCGTGTAACCATCTTTAAAGAGTAGAGACATACATACGCTCATGCGATATCGTTAGTTCACTTGCGGTTTAATTGTAGCCGGCGCGCGACGGCCTCAAACCGATCTCACATCTCAGCAGAATTTTAATTCAAGTCCTAATTACTAAAAGACCGCCCGTTACACCGCTACTTCAAACAGAGTTCTGAAAAATAATAACTTCCGCGTCGACTGTTCGCGATAGAGATTTTTGCCGGGGCGCCGGTGGATGATTAATCATCAGAAGGGACGAGGCGGAGAAAGGCAAAGACGGGACATACGTAACGAACAAGACATTCTTTTTTTTTTCGATGATCAGGTGGAAGAGGCAACGAACGTCCACATTACAATAACATGAGTCCGCGTAGGCGTCTCGCGCGAGGCATAATACCTGGAAATGTAAACGATTCCGCGATAAGAAAGGTCGTCGCGTGGCCTAGGTGCAACTCTCATTGCCTACATGACATCGTTTCTTCCTCTTGCATTTCGCGCCGACTCTTTCCTCGAAAAACAATCGAACAATGCCGAAGCTGCTGCGGGTAGAGGCTACGGACGAGGCTCGAGTCCTCCGAGAAGAACAAGAGACGAGAGGAAGCTCATTGCCGATCCATTGTCAACGCTTCGTGGCTGGTTTACGACCACCTAGGTTGCTCGAGAATTATACCTTCAGTATCGCGGGTCGCGATACTTTTAAAGGATGCCATTATTGATATGCTTTATTAAGGAAAACATGTGCGGTGATAAATCACTGAATCACTTACACTGAAAAAAAATGTATGGCATTATTTTAATTGGCATTATTTAATTATTTAAATATTTAAATAATTTTGTTGATTTATAACAACAGTACTAATGAAACAAATTTTTATTAAAACAAGAGCATGAGTATTTGTTTCTTAAATAGAGTTACTTTAACAAAATTATTTTCAATTAAAATAATGCTGTTGATATAACATCTTTTTTTCCAGTGTAATCACGATGTTTTGCCCAGTTACTTGCTCTTTTCGATAGGCGCGAAAGAAAGGAAGCCATTGGGGAATAACCGATAACTCTGTTTCAGTCGAATATTTATGCGCAGATGTTTGTTACCAGCTTGCGAAGGGCCTAATGAAAGAGTGCGAGTCACAATTACGCTCATGGGAGAGTGACAACAGTTGTCGGCCCTACTAGCCATAAAAAAAGAGAAGTTAAAAATTGGATTAGGGTGAGACTGAGACGGTCGCGAGGGTAAATGTCCTATTCAGACCTTTCGTTTTATTGTCGTATTGTTAATACTGTGCAATTTGTATTAATAGCACGCAGCTTGAAGAACTGGAAATATTGAAACACGGTAGCTCTATAAGTGTGTAATAAGTATAATAAATATTATTCTAAGCCGACTTACTCAACCATCGATCCGTGAATAACTGACTTTAAGTAAAAGATCATTTTTGTTTTTATGTTCTTATATGTCTCGCGAATCGACAAACAGAGTGATGATTATAATAAATATAATAAGTATTATTACGATTTACAACCAGCGTAGATGAGCGAACAGCTTATTTTAAGGAAAATGCCACTTTTATGTTATTATGTATCTCGTGACTCGACAAGCAAGATAATAATTATCGAAAGTTTAGATATAACTGATAGTGATAGTGAATGAGCGAAAGTTCACGCATAACTGATATTAATATAATTTTTTATAATTAATCGCCATATTACAAGAGAGCGACGATGCGTTAAATGATACGGATTATAATAAATATTATATTAAGTATAAAAATTCTAAAAAAAAACTCGCCTCGGATAGTCGTGAGATTTAAACTGGTCGGAGTATATATTTTTCGCAATAAGTTCTATTCAGTGTTTTAAGATGCTTATTAATATCATTAAATCGACGATCATTTATGATATTGTTATTTCAACTTCAGTTTACGATTGTATTTCAAGTCCAACAGTAAGCGGCACATAGTTAATCTAACTAAAAAATGTATTTAAAATTTATAAATCAACAATTACATATACAATTTAAAATTTACATATAAATAGCATATATTAAGCACTAAAATCTAATCTCGATTGTATTGTTCCTTCAGTTACTTGATTTATAAACGTCTGTTGAGAATCGCGGTTAATAAAGATTGAAAATTTAACGATAAATTCAAGTAAAGTGTCATTATCCTTATCGCAGGTGATGCAGAATTTGCGTGATCGATGATACTATTTTTTGTTGAAACGAGCGCAAGAAATTGCAATTCATGCCTCATAACTTAGTCCTTCTCCCCGACGTGAAGTTGATAAATTTAAATAACGTCCACGGCTTTCCGATGCAAAATTTTTGCACGTGATGGCAGAGGATTACCGGAATCGAAGACGGAGAACACCATGTTAGTGTACGATGCATACAAGATGTGACGAGGATAATTTTCGTAGTAATCGATCGACTCGCCCACATCCAATCACAAGGCCGAGAACCAACGTCGACGCTCGAGAAACGGCTGCAAACTTCGCGTGTAATGGTTAATTATGGAAATATCTTTGTTCCTTATTAGAGACACTTCCTGAACTCGAAGCGTGAGCTCGAGATTGAGTCCTACGCAACGCGCGTGCATATATCGAAAGAAAAACGGGACGGAGCCATGAATGACTCTGATTTTCCGGTTTCCAGAAAAATTATTAGTCATTTTAATTATCCGGAAGCCAGACGGCGAAATCTCGTAATAGCGTAATGAAAATTTACTAGCTAATTTGCTATCGATGATATTACGACATTAATAAAAATATATAACACGGAAAATATGGTTTGGCTGAAGTATTTAATTTAGTTAGATATACAAATTTGAAAATAATATTGTTTAGACCATCAAAATAATTATACAGGATGCCCACACTAATTGTTGAATGTTCAAACTTTTTGCGGCACTTAACTCAACGATTAATCATTCTACATAATCATTTTAATGATCCAACAAAATTATTTTCAGATTTGTATCTAGCTGAATTTTTACATCACTTCAGCGAAACTTAAATATTTTATACTTTCCGTATAGATTAAACGGATATTTTATTAATTTTAAAATTGTCAGATACAAATCTTAATTATACATTCCCTCTTTGAAAATATAAAGGATCTGATAAGTGGAATAAGAATAAGCGTATAAATTATAAGATGGAACGCACAAAAAATGAGAAATTAGAACGATGTCGCTTTTTCAGTCTCGTTCTAGTTGAAATTTCGAAACAGAGACAAAACGTGATACAAAGAAAAACCAACCTGCAACCTCATGGCGTTACAGAGCCGTTTTTGAATCGCATTATTCGCCGTACGTCAAGTATCTCATGATGAATCCCAGTCACGTTCGACTCGTAACTTGATTTAACGAAACGTAACACACAAACTGAATCCTCGAGCGTGTCGAGTGCCTTTGTTCCATCCACATCCTTTTACAAACGCGAGACGTTCGCTACCCGATAAATCCTCGCTCCAAATTTCGACGGCTGCGCGTACCAAATTTAAACCCAACTTTAATTGTCGATCTTCAATTATTCATCTTGTTACGTGCGAAAGCGTGTTACATGAACACGCGAATGAATCAGTCCTCATTTGAATAGCAATTCAAATCCTGTTTAGTTTGCGCGAAAGTGACGCACGGGCACATACACGGAAAGAACGACTTAACTAAGTATTTAAAAAAAATATAACTTGTAGATACAGATATTGAAAATAATTTTATTGCGCCATTAAAATAGTTATATAAGAATCATGCTGTAGAAAGTGATTTCGATTGATGAATTTTTATAGTAATCAACTTGAGCGTTTTACGTAATTAGTTTGTATATAAAATATTCAAATCTGTATCTAACTAATTTTTAGATATCGTTAATGATTTATAATGGAGAGGATGCTACCTATATGGCACAGTATACATTTTTCGAAGAGACGCACGTCGATCTTGGCGTCCATTACACGCTCGATGGCAATCTCGCGCCACTTAATTTAACGCGTTCAATAAACGACGACAATTCCAACGGAGCGCACTCGTCATGTAATCGAGATAATTAATCATGACGTCGATTCACTCTTTTTCCTTACAGACTGATGCGAGTTGCTTCGAAATTTTTTTCTCATCGCGAAAGCATAGATGAGCACTTTCCGCGTATCTCCTTTAGACTTATTTCGCTTTTAATTAACAACGCGAGATGCGTAATGTAGATCTCTCGCGTATTTCAATACAAGATGCTCGCGAACGCATCGTCGTTCGTTCGAAACTTCATATCTGACATAAATAACTTATTGGCAAAAGTCATTCTCTCCAATCTTAAAATTTTTGTGGCGACAGCAAAAAAATTTTTTATAACTTTTCTCATTCAAGAAATCAATTCAAGATTTTTTTAATTAAGAAAAATAAAATTGTTTTAGCAAAATGTGTATAACATAGTGTGAAAAATACAATTTCTCTTTATTAAAATAAAAAGCATTGATTTGTTTTACAGAGAGAGGATTTTAGCTGATTTCAGATCAATGTGTCTGCCATTTTTATTAAATGACTAGGTATAACTGTATTTGCAACAGTAAGCATTTTAGCTTCTTTTATACTTTTCTCTCTACAAAAGAATTTAATAACTTCTTTCGCAATTAGATTCACATTTCCTTTCTTTATTTCATAAGATAAGGTACTGTTTCAACACATTTTTAAAATGTCAAATTAGTAATTAAGAAATCTAGAAATCTCTAAATTCGTTCTCCAATAGCTAATTTATTTATATTTTTGATATTTTTGCTACTTTTGTATATCAGCTACTCATCTTTAATCGACTTGAGTTTGAGATTTTCCTAACAACAATATCGATCAACAGCTTCCGAGATGCGCAAAGAAGATCTCGGTCGTAATAAAATACACAATTCGAAAATACTACCTTTCGCTTGATTACCTTCGAACAAGACCCCCGGACGAAAATAAAGCGTGACTACAGATCAAATCAATCATCTTTCTTTTTTTGCAATAGGCACGCTTCCTGCAATGGCTGCAACAAGCTATTTATTTTACCGTTCTTATGCGGTCTTTCACAACTTCTAGAAGTTGGTGCGGTGTGCTCGACATAAATATCGATCGAATGCACCCTTGCGAATTGTAACAGGTGTTCCTGCGTCTCGCAGCGGGCATCTCTGTCGGATGTTAGCGCTTAAGTGCCACGACCCGCGCAAAAACGATTTGCAGGAAGGATGCGCGTCATTAAATCGAAGCCGACGTTATTCACCTTATCTACAAAGAATCACAACTCGCGACTATTCTCACGGCCGTCCATATGAGATTTTAACTGTGTCGCCGATTTTAAATGTGATTAATATCCATTTCTTAACTTTAATCTCATTTTAATTTACTCTTTATCTCATTCGAATTCTTAGAAAAAAAAATAAAGAGTAAATTAAACCAAGATTAAAGTTAATCTATCTTGGTAGAAATGGATAAAAGACACTATTAAATTCACAATGTTAAATTATATTTAATTTGAGATAATTTGAGTTTTTAATCTTTTCTATAAATCGCCCTTGCTCGTCTTCAATATATCATTAATTTAATTAAAACAATGGAGTTAAACAATTTAACTTAAGAAATGTATTTAATTCAAATTTAATTTATTTACACTAAGTGCTTACGTTAATATGGACGTTGTTTACTTCGAAACTAATCACAGAAATGAATTTATATTTTTGACATACATAGTAAGTTAAAAGTAACAAAATTATAACAAAATTATTTAAGTATTAGGTTACTCTTCCTGCTCCTTTGATATCTAACAGTATAAAACATCTTTTCATAGAATTAGGTACTTTACATACATTTTATGCAATCGAATTCTACACGGCCGTCTTGCCTATCGGAAGAGCGAAAGCGAGATTTCACGGGGAGTTAACGGGGCAAATCTCCACATCATTATCCGGCAAAGAATACATTGTCCCTGCAAAACGTAAGAAATCATCCGCGGGATAACGGTGTGCCTTCCGTCTTTCAAATGTGTTTCCTTTTCAGTGTACAATGCGACATCACGTGCACGAAAAGTCGGGCGAGAGATATTCAATCAGTGCAACGCCAGGAAGAAGGCAGGGGGCCGGGAAAGGGGAACCTTTGTGTAGTTACACTCACGCATCTCGTACTCATTAGGCGTGTCAATGAGCGCCTGTGATTCGTAATTAGCCCGCCGATCCGCTTAACAATGTGTGACACTTCGTGAGCCGGCTGTACGTGAGCAAACGACAATTAGAAGCGTGAGCCTACGAAAAAGGTAGACGACCTGGTCGCTTTACCCGCTTTTCATCGCGAGCGTAAATCCGACTATTCGCCACTTCGGCACTCGGGACTATTATTGTCATATTAACATTTTCAAAATTAGAACCTACAAGCTAAAAATCTCAAATATTTCGCTTGTACGCTTAACACATGCAAAATGTGCGTAAATAAAACTGTAATCAAAAAATAAATGATTATTTTATATCTAATTGTTCATTACTTAGTTCACTTAGAGCAAAGTTTCGAAGGTGTAAATATAAATAAACTTTATGCTGTAAGAAATCGACCAATCGTCAATTATTCTCCTCACATTCGACTGTCATATTGATTAATTTCTTACAACTTAAAACTTATATAAAACTACTCTTTAAATCTGAATCAGTGGATAATCAGTGATATCGGTGCCAAGTATGTCACTGGTAATCAGTGGATTAAATGAGATTCCTAATCTAGCTAATCTTTATTATGTATATCTAACTAATCTCGTTTTAATTTCGTTTTAAATTCAATGAATATGATATTAGAAGATTGAAATTAACGTGCAAATGTTATATTAGTATTTTAGTTATATAATATTCAAATATTCTTCCTTCTTTGAACTTCACTGATAATCAGTGCCAAGTATATCACTGGGTAATTAGTGACTATTCACTGATTCAGATTTAGAGTAAATCGGAACTAATACGAGATAACATGGGAAGAATCGAAGCAAAATACATATTCAGAAAATTTTCTGAAATCCTAGGCGCTCATAATTATCCGGATACTTTTGACAAATTCCCCCTGAGTTTAAAAAAAAACGTACTCTCTAAATCTGAATCAGTGGATAGTTACTAATTACCCAGTGGCATACTTAGCACTGATAATCAGTAAAGTTTAACTAAAAAAGGAAGAATGTTTGAGCATTATATAATTAAAATACATTTGCTGACATACTGATGATTAATTCCAATCTTCCAATACCATATCCATTGAATTTAAGCACTAAAACAAGATTAGTTAGATCATATAATAAAGATAGCTAGATTCTCATATTTCGTAGAGATCTCATATTTAATTCACTGATTGATGCCAGTGGCATACTTGGCATTGATATCAGTGATTTATCCACTGATTCAGATTTAGAGAGTAAAAAAGAGAAAAGAGAACGGATGGCTCAACCTTAAGCGACGTTCTGTCTCGGAAACAATTAATCAATAACCGAATTAGAGCACAACCGTAATTACAACATACCTTCCAAATCCTTGCTTCTCGCACGAGATAAGGTTGTTAAAATATGCATCGCATCGAGCGAGTTCGTATGCGAACGATCAATATTCGTATCTCGGTACTTTCATTACGCACAAACCGATCCTTTCGCCGAGCGATAACTGCGAGAGCCCTCCGCTGCCTCTGCCTCTTCTCCTCTCGCTCTTTCTTTCTTTTTTTCTCTCTCTTGTTTGTTCGAACTTGATTGCGTGTCTAATATGCCGGGGCACGCATACGCGCACGCAACAGTTTCGCACGCGCGGCCTGCCTTCCCCTTTTCTCGGCCACCGGAAGTTTCAATGAACGCGAGAGACGTATCCTCATAAATCCCTCGGTTAAAAAACGTTGAGTCTCGTAGACGGTTCGTTCGTCTTCTTTCACGCATTAATTTTTTCCTTCCAAAAATCTCTCGTCGTCATTCCTCGATTTTCAGACTCCGCATTCAATGCAATTTGCTCAATAAGATTTTTTTCCCCTAAATTGGATTGCTTAATGAAGAAAATAATACATGGAAAAAACAATTTTGCTGAAATATCTAACTAGATAAAAATGTTAGATATAGACCTGAAAATATTATAAGACCATCAAAATAATCACACACTTTCTAAATTCTTTGGATCCCTTCTAAAAAGTGAAAATTGAACCAGTCTTGAAAGAATATGGCTTAATTTTCACTCTTTCGAGATTTCACTTTTCAAAGAGATTCAGTATAAAAATTTTAGAGCGTAGGAATCTCAAGCATCATTTTCAAGCATAATGCTCAAGCACGATGATCTTGAACAATGTCGCGAAAAGTTTTGACACATTTTGCCAGCTTGAGCATCCTACATTTCTTGACGATTCAGCAAAATTGTTTTCAGATTTGTTTCAGATTCTGGCTAAATTTTTAACATGCTTTAGCAAAATTCTTTCTATGTATTCTTTCTATGTAAGACGCTTAAAATGATTGTTAAAATATCAAAATTTTTTGTAACATTTTTCATTATGCGTTCTACATAATGATTTTGATAGTCCAACAAAATTATTTTCGGATCTATATCTTCAGAAGACTCATTTTTCCGTATACTATTTACAATATTGTTGTTACGATATAATCTTAAATAGAAAGGAATGAAGTAGAAGGAAATGTATTTTCATAAATAATAAAATATAGAAAGAGTTATATCGTTTTTCATTACCTTTAATTATCTTAATGAATAGCTGAATGAATAGACTTGATGTTAGGAAGTTATTTGCGCTGTGTCTGCTGCATGCGTAAATGCATATGTGTGGTAATAATTGATAAATACGCCGGTTGATAATATATATCGCGACGACATGCACGTTTTATCTTCTTTTATGGTAATAAAGCGAAATACGACTTGTTCGCTCTCAGCAAACTCGTTGGCCATTGTATTCGTGATGCGTGAAGTACGCATTAATTCGCGTCTTAATAGCCTAATAAATGTGAATGAAGACATCCTGTAGTATCTTCCAAATGTAATTTCGTTGAATTATCAAAAATATTCATCCAAAAGGATCACCCTTGGAGACTACATATATTCATTAAATTAATGAATAATTAATTCCTCGTCTAATTGACTGGCTCGCATTACGCAGAAATACGACGATAATCGACAATTTGCAGGAATTTATTCGACGAATCGGTCTAGTTCTCTCCGATTCCGCGGATGGATAAACGCGAATTGCCTAATTAAAGCAAATCGGACATCCGTCGCTTTTCATCGGATTTTCCAAGGAAAAGAGGCGATTGACCCCACTCACTGAGATTCATCAATGAATGTCTCGTTGGCCTCATAGAACTCTTACTAGGAACTACATACATCTCACGATGGAGAGCTTGGTTAAGAGGGTTCTAAATGTATATGTATATCGCAGTCTGTTCATTAGATACAGCGGTGCATTCGATGAAATCAATTCATCGAGCTCTTATGGCATGCCCGAGTACCACCCCGTAAATCCAGCGAACTCCAAACTCGACTTTATGACTTTAGAGTGCCAGGTGGATGCCGCGAACGCAAAAGAATTGCTGTTACACGAGTCGAACGAGCGAACAATATTCTTATCCACCATCGACTAGATTAAATTTTTAAGGCGTATCCTCTATAGAGAAAAAATTTTAGCAAAACCATTCTGTGTACTGATTATGAATTCTAGTAGTTTTTGTAAGAAATAAGTAAAATACAATCCGATTTCCATGGTTGGATAAGTTAATGTTTTTTTTTAATTGAATAAAGTTAAAATTAATGGCTTTACAAAAAATTAATAAAGTTAAAAGTTGAAAGAATAAAAAATTAACTTAGCATAAGTTAATTTTTTATTCTTTCAACTTTTCAAGTTAAGTCAATATTGAATTAACTTAAGTTAAAAAAAAAGTTAATTTTGAAAAAAATTATTTTTTAGATCATAATGTCCTAATTTTTCTTAAAATGAGATTAAATAACTATAATATAGATTATTAAGTAAATTAAAATTAAATTTTTAATTTTTTTATTCATATGTGATATATATAACACATAACTAAATAAGTTATATAACTTTAAAAAAACAGCCAGCACATAGAGAAGATATAAGATCAGTAATCACTGATCTTTTTAATAAGCCTTACGCCATAAGAAATTGACTAATTATAATCGAATGCGAGAAGAATATTTGACTGTAATTGGTCAATTTTTTATGACTTAAGGCTTAAAACATCCATTGTAGATTCGGACTAAGACTTAT
>Ga0157363_1004145_pt1 | contig 13303 bp, 6 predicted proteins | sample AttsexASBM1_FD_111477 | JGI IMG/M metagenome (GOLD analysis project Ga0157363, IMG submission 111477) | Fungus gardens microbial communities from leaf cutter ant in Ribeirão Preto, State of São Paulo, Brazil - Atta sexdens ASBM1 | ecosystem: Host-associated > Fungi > Mycelium > Unclassified ...
ATGCGGATGGAGATCGTATACTGTCGTCGCTTATCTCACACTCGCCGAGAACAATCCAGGAGAGGAGAAAGAGAGAGAGAAAGAGAGAAAGAAAAAAGCGGGACAGCCAGGCGTGGCGGAGAGGGCGGGCAAGGTTGCGGTGCAAAATAGAACAGAGGGGACACTTCCAGTCGCGTGCACTTCTACTGGAGGCTGAAACACAGAGGAGCACACACAAGAGCGGGAACAAGAGGAAGTGTCGATGTCATCATAAAAGAAATGTCAGAAAAGAAGCAATGTTCAAGAAAACAGCGTACCTTCTGCCAGGACTTCTTCAACGGTGACGGTATGGCGGCCCACGACAAACACTTTCCCCAGGTAACTGTTGGGTTCTTTCGACGTGTTGTCGATCTTGGAGAATAGTTTCTTCATGCTGGCGCGCTTCGTCCTCGTCGACGTCGATTTGACATAGGGTCCCTCACGCTGCCGCTGCACTCCGCTCCGCTCCGCTCGGCCGATCGCGCCGATCACCGCCCCCGGAACGGAACGGTACGGTACGGTACGGTACGGTACGATACGGTACGACGGCACGAAGATCTAGTGCGGCACTCTCTCGCGCGGCTAGACCTCTCCTTCTCTGCCGCTGCCAGAGATAGAAAGAGAGAGAGAGAGAACGAGAGGAAAGAGCGAAAACCTGTCTCTGATCAGCCGCAATAAAGGAGGTTTCTCGTCAACACAATCTCCTTCTTGCGTAAACTGATTACGGCGCACCTCCTTAACTGAAGGATATTGTCACGAAGGTAGTCATGATAACAGTCGTCAACGTATTATACATCACTCCTCTACCACCGTTCCTCGGTCGACATCAGTCGACATAACTCGGACCGCGAGCCGACTGCGCAGCCGCGCCTCCGCAGCGGCGACGTCGGAAACATATGTGCGCTACTTCCGGCCGAATGTCAAAACTATCCATTGGCTGGTTGGCTGGCGCGTCTGCCGGCTACCGTGACGCTCCTCAGTTCCTGTAGTAATTATTATTATGGGAATTATATTATTATTGTATAACTATGGAAACTATATTATTGTCACAGAAACTCTTATATTATTACAATTAATTATTATAGAAACACTATCGTGGCGCCTCCGCCGTTCGTTCGTGCGTGTGCAACGGTGCGCTAAGAATTAAGTACAATTAGTACAAAAGATCGCGTCCAGATAAAAATTTTTCCTAACGTTACGGAACTCGCGGATGAGATTCGAACCCCACGAAAGAACCTGAAAAAATTGCTCCTTCCGCGCGAAAGAAAAACTTATTATTCTCCTCGATATGTGGTCTGAAAAACCGCTCGACTATCGAAAACACCGCCGGCATAGCGTTTCTGCGAGTTACGTCATCGACCACGTGACTCGAGCCGCCCAGCACCCACACAGCGTGACAACATTGACGACTCGCGTTCTGTTGCTGCGACGCAAAACGTGGCACTCGGAGCGTTCGCTCAATTTTGATTCGGAATCTAATTCAAACCCTAAAATTGAATCTTCAATACATTTCCCTTCTGATCGTTTACGTTGATGATACAGAACACGCATACTAAAATATGTCATCTCTTTAATTTTCGTAGAGTGGAAAAATGATGGTTCGTAACACGAAACGCAACAAATTAACGGATAACCGGCGACTCTCGATCGACCTTCTACTTCATTCATCTGTTTCGATCATCTCGATATTTTTCGTTTGTTTCGATCTCACTGGCGCAGAAGCGCAGATCCCGATGAATGATATCTTCACGTTTCCATGAGGTTGTTTATTGCGATAGTTAGAAAACGATTATTTCCTTTTCGCTTTTACAACGATCGAGGCTAATTAATAGAGCAGTTTGTCTTGTAGACATTAAAGATTATTTTATAGCATTTTGTTCAGCTCGTATAATTCTCTGGTTGTTTTATAATTTGATGAAATAATATATTATACATATATTCTGTTCATATAAATTAAACGTGACAATATTCATTATCACCGCTACAACACAAAAATTACAGCAACAATACTACAACATTGCAGCAATATTGCAGCGGTATTGCTGCAAATTCTGTATGTGCTGTACGGGCAGATTTAATTGTTTAAAATATTGATATGCTTTTATACATTTAATCGCACAACGAACGCAAACGAGAATGGATTGAAATGAATTGAAATGGATTCAGATTTTCAGAATTTTGATTCACGCATGTTAAAATGAATGCTTTTCAATGTGCTGAATGCATTTTTATTTATTTATATTTACATATTTATAGGATTGCATGGAACATATCTTTATGCTTTTTAATCTAAAAATAATATTAGCTTTTTCAGTGCACAATACACACATTGTGAATACTGTTCAATTCAAAATTTTGAATAGAAAATGCAGTTTTTCAATCCAATTGAATCTAATTGAATCCAATTGAATCCAATTAAATCCAAAAAAAGTATTCGCTATTTAAAACATCCATTCGGATAGAAAAAAATTTTAATCCATTTTAATCTATTTTCGTTTGCTAGGAAGTAATCATATTTACGGCCTTTTAGAAATTTCTTGCTTAATATTGTTTTACATTTAACTTTGCTAATTTTGTGTATCCCAATGAATTAAAGTGGATTGAAATTTGTTTCTATCCGAATGCGTATTTTAAATAGCGAATACTTTTTTTGAATTTAATTAGATTCAATTGGATTGAAAAACTGCATTTCCTATTCAAAATTTTGAATTGAACAGTATTCACAATTATATTATATGTTTCTGCACAGAAAAAGCTAATATTATTAGATTGAAAGGCATAGAGATATGCTCCATGCAATTCCTATAAATGAATAAAAATACATTCACGATTGAAAAGCATTCATTTTAACATTTGTGAATCAATATTTCTAAAAATCTGAATCCATTTCAATTCATTTCAATCCATTCTCGTTTGCTGGCAGTAACTATATGTTAAAATGAGTCAAATGTAGATAGGCGCACAAATTGGGGGCACATTAATAGAATCATCGTCGCTTAGAGGACTCACTAATAGAGACAAAAACATTTTTTTTCTATCTTTGTCAAAAATATTATGAAGTATTAACATTTTTTTAGATTAAAGAAATATTATAAAAAAAGAAGTAGTTGAAAATCGATATTGATTGCAAGCGGATTGGAAAATTAACAGTAAAGCTACAATATTTAATAATTAATTCAGTAATAAGCGAATTGGCTAAAAGGCATGTATTAATAGGCAATTATCCTAGTTTGGTTATAAAAAAAATAAACTTGTGAAAACGCAACTGACAATTAAACAACGTCTGCTATACCTGCGCCGTTTGTGTGCGCACAAATATATAGCTATTTATAGCCTCGCAAGTGTTCTCAAGTGCCTGCGAGCGAATAATCACGAACGGCCAGCGATGGTCTGATTCAGAATTTGCGAAAAAATAGTGAGATATTTGCCCTCAGAGAGATTTTTTTGTTAAAAAGGGCACAAAAAAGGGATTCGTGCGAGACTTCTAACGAGTAGATTGGAATAGACTGGAGTCGACAAGTGGATGAAAGCGATCGCTAATAACGCGATTTTGAGATCTCAATTGACAAATATCATATACATTACATTTTGTCAGTTATCGCATGACATTCGAACTTTCTGGATACATCGCTATTTGGCTAACTTGGCGTCATTCGTTCAATCGAGACACGTAAGAAAGAGTTTGATCTTCATTAAATTCTATTATAATATTTTGTTATAGAATTTGGTTATTTACACTAGATTAATGCATGTATTAAAAATTGCTGTACATACATTAAATTAGCAAAACTAAATGTATAAAGGCGTGTAAATATTTTAAACTATTTAAATGTCCAATGATGATACTGGATACTTTTTCCACAAGAAACACGAATAACATAGTGTAACATAATGAACTTTGGCTGTCTTTCTTTGATAGAAATGGGCAAAATATATCCCTTTCTGTCAAAATGTAGATTAACTTTAATCTCGGTTTAATTTATTTTTTATCTTTTCCTGAATTTTAGAACAGAAGAAAAAGTAAATTAAAGATTAAAGTTAATCTATATGAGTAGAAGTAAACAACAATTGACAGTCGACATAGGATGCTTTACAGTCGATATGAGCTAACACAAGTATCATTCTGTTTTTATTATTTATGGAATATCAAGAAAGATAAAAACAACATTTGAATCAACTTGTATCACAAATCATCATAAATGGAATGCATCCATAAACGTCATTCTATTCTTCTTGCATTCAATATATAACAGAAATGAAACGCACTTGTATCCACCTAAAGTTTACTTAACATTGATAAATAACAAAGAATAATAGATGTTTTCTAGTAAGAGACACAGATGACATAATAATGAATCTTTATTGTTATATTCATCCTTATTGCCAATGTTAAACAAAGATGACATAATTCACTGTAATATCTGTGGATGCTCCCCATTTGGTGATATAAGCAAAAATATCGTCCTATCTTTCTTGGTATTCTATGAATAACAAAAACAAAACGATACTTATATAATAAATATTCAGTACTACTTGTCAAAAATCACAGTTTTTTTCATTTATCAAAACTACTTGAAAAAGACATGTATACAATGTTAAGAAAGAACATATGATTCTTGTGAGGAAAACGATAATGATAAAAAAAAAAGATAAAATCGACATAGTACAGTATATTTAAAATTTTAAATATCAATTTTATATTGATTAAATATCGTTCTCAATTGTTACCCAAATCTTCCGTCTTATTAAATTGAGTCTGATATATTAAAATGGAAATTTATGAAGATTAGAAAAGACTTCGATAAATGTTCAGAAGTATTACTCTATCAAAACTATAGTTTTTTTCAATAATTAGCACTAATTATAAAAGGACATGTATATAATATTTTAAGAAGGAATTTATGCCTCTGCTATAATTTAAATTAATTAAAACAGAGAATTATGTTATACATATATAAATTTTGAATCATGAATTATTCTTTGCTATAATTTAAATTATATAAGAAAATATATGCAATTGTCAAGTTTTCTCCACAAGAATAATGAGTCCCTTCTTAAAACATTTTATATATGTTTTTTATGACTAGTTTTGTTAACTATTGAAAAAAAACTATAATTTTTGATAGGGTAGTACTTCTAAACATTTACCCAATACTTGTACCGACTTGTGTCAAATAGAGAATATCCTAAGATCAGTTGTTACATCTTTAGATAAATTATGCAATAATTTATCTAATGTATAAATAAAAGAATATAAGAATAATAGAATAAGAGAGTAAAAAAATAAGAGAGTGAGCTGAAGTTTAATCAAAAGGTGGAACAACCCATCCTTAGTGACACAATCCACCCTTAGGTGGATCTCACTTTCACAATTCACAGTTACCGGTTCAACTTATTTCTCATCTCTTTCCAATTCTAGCATTAGAAAGAGATGAGGAATAAGTTAAACCTCGATTAAGATTTAACCGAATTAACTATGAGTTGTGAAACTGATCTTATGTCCATTTCCACCAACGTAGATTAACTTTAATTTTGGTTCAACTTACTCTTCATCTTTTTCTAATCTTTTGAACTAGAAAAAGAGTAAGTTGAACCAAAATTAAAGTTAATTTACATTGACGGAAATGGGCATTAGTGACACAAGTTAATATAATGTCGTTTCGTTTTTGTCACTCATTGGATGTCAAGAAAAATAGAATGTTTGTCAATGGATCAGTAAGTAAAATACTCTTTGTCTTTTGCTGAAAAGCTATTATTAAAATTGATTACATTATGCCACTGCAAATATTTAATATAAAGTATTTTTTTAATAAATATGTTTAACAATTTAGATGTTTTATATAAAGCAGGCTTTAATGTGCATAATCTGAGTGACAGAATTCATCATTAGACGACATTATATCGTCAATTTTTAGTAATTAAGTTTATTAAAATTTGTTGTTAGTAATCAATTTTTATTTTACAGTGCAAGAGAAATATGGGAAAAAATTGTTTGTCTTTGTTTGCCATACAAGTACAAGATTTTATTTTGATTAATAATGATATCATATTCAGTATTATTGTTTTATTATTCAATATTGCTTGAGAGAACTTCCTAAGGACTCCAACTTTCTTTTACACATCCGGTTGCAGGAACCGGTCAATATGTAAGTTTGTCCTTCGTTTACCAAATCTCTAATATCTCAGATACATTGTGTATAATTTGATTTGTTTACTACAGTACTCACACAAGAAGCAGACAAGAAGTCATATACCTTCATTCATTATGAGTGAATTTGACGACTTGGACCTCTTGGATATCCAAGCTGATATTCAGGCTCTTGATGAAGTTTTAGCCCTGTCTGCGAAAAAAAAATCCCAGCAACATGTTAGCAGCAATCAACAATCTGACGTTCCGTCAAATGTCGATGCTGAGGATGATGATGACTGTGTCAACTATCTCCAAGCGAATCAAGAAATTGAAAAGTCTCTAAACGCTTATGAAATTAATACAAGATTGATTTCGGGCTTGACAATAGCTAAGAAGAAATTGACTGCTCTGTTAGAAGAGTGTGAGCAGAAGATAAGGCTACTGGACGAGAAGTTGAAGAAATCCACGGATGAGTCGAGTTCAAATTCCAAATTGGCAATCAGTAATGCTGGTATACCATATTTCAAAGACAAGGATTATTTCGGTGCTCCCAAGAATATTGATACTAAGCGAAAGGAAGCTGCTGGTGAAGTGTTTCTTTTGAATTTGAAAAAGCCTAATCGTTGGTCAGGAAAAGACAGAGAAATGCTTTTAAGTGCCATAAACAATCAAGCTATCGAATCTGTACTGTCTGGAGGATTTAACAAAGAAATTGACGAGTCGACATCTAATGATCAAACTAAGAAAACTACATTAGTGATTCCTAGAAACTTTAACGAGATGGTGGGACCGTTGGGTGCGAGAGAATTCGATTGGCACAAGATTTCCGTTATGGATTTTGATAATAAACATTCACCAGGCGAATGCAGGGCTATGTGGAATGTCTACCTGCATCCTGCTTTCAAGAAAAGTGAATGGACAAATGCAGAAGATAAGAAATTACTGAAATGTATTATAGAATATAAATGTCAAGATTGGGATGCTATTGCACAAAAATTAGACACAAATCGTAGCGCGTATCAATGTTTTATCAGATATAATACTATCAAAAAAGTACCATTAGCTGGACAACCATGGACCAGGCAGGAGGACAAACATCTTGCAAAAATTATAAACGCAATCAAGATCGGAGATTATATTTCTTGGTCCGATGTTGCTAATCATTTTCGGCACAGAACCAAGCAACAAATTTATGTACGATGGACGTATAGGAAAGCACCGCATTTGAGAAAAGGTAGATTCACTCATCAGGAAACATTAACTCTCTTGAAAGCGGTGCAGAAGTATGGCACGGACTTCTGTAAAATTTCAACCACTGTAATGTCACATCGAACTTCGGTACAACTCCAAGAGCGTTACCATACTGTGATGTCCAATATCAATAATCGATACAATATTTGGACGCTCAATGATGATATGATGTTAATTAATCTACAGTTGCAATATAGTAACGATTGGTCCAGAATAGCCAAATATTTTTCTGATAAAACAAGAACACAAGTAAGACATCGATATAACGCATTACTAAAGTATATAGCAAAGGGTGTCAGTCTTGAAACTATACCTAGACTGCCCCCTACAATTCCCAATAAAAGAAATTTTATTAATAAAAAATCATCACCTAATAAAGCACCAAAAAGACATATTAAAAATGCAATATTTGAGATACAATCTGTTGTAAATATTTTTGATATTCAGTTAAGATTATATGAAGTTCTTTGTTTTCCACTTTCAATTAAACCTAATAATTCTGAAAAACTTTACAGCATTGAACAGCTTATACGTGATACTAAAAAATTATATAACACATTAACTTTATTAAACGCCAATCTTGATATTCCAGATGATTTTCTGAATTATGTGCAGTTGAATAACAAAGAGAAACAACTTTTAATTTCTTTAAAAAAATATTTAAATGTAAGACATATACAGAGTAATGAACTGATAGAAAAATATAGTACACGAATGTTCGGTTGTGCCTCACAAGTTAATGAAGGTGATTTTTTTATACCACCACTTCCATTTGATGGACATGTAAAGCTCAGAAAAATAATTAAAAATCAAAAAAACACATCTATAAATTATAATTTAGCCATTAATGAAAAATTTCTTATTGATGTACCTACAGATTTCTCTATAATTCCCTCCGTATTTCCTTTTGTTAATATTGAGGAAGAAATTCAGTTTTACAAATTTGGTCAATTCTTAACAAGTGATTACCATAATTTTTTAGAGCAAAAAAATTTAGATTTATATAAATCAATAAAATGTATCTTTTCTTTTGCTGAAAAAACACAGATGTCAAAAGAAACTTTATTAGAACATAATAAACTGAATGTGAATTCAGAAATAAATTCGGAAGATTACGAACAAGTGGAATTAAATAAGTTAAAGAAAGCTGATAAATCAGAGGTAAGTTTGGAAGCTTACGAACAATCGAAATTAAACAAGTTTAACAAGGAAACTACGAGTGTCAAGGAAGACGTTGAAGATGTAAATATGGGTAATATAATTCCACCAAATCAAACGACTTTGACGGGTATGAAGAATTTATTTCTTTGGAAATTATTGTACGACTATCAACACGAATCTCATCTACGATGTGAATTGATGGCATCATTTGGAAATGAATCAAAATCAAAACGTAATGCGACAAATTCTGAATTTATGGAAATGGAGAGCGCCGAATATCAACTGCTACGAGTTCGCTTACGGCAATTATTTGAACTTCCAATAGGTTTGTCGAATACTATACTGGAAGTGCAAGGACCAGAAGCAATATTTTTAAAAGATAAATCGACTCATCGAATTATTTCAACAAAAAGAAAGTTTGAAGACGATAGTGAAGACGAAAATACAGAAATAAATCCTTTGGAACTAAATAAAAGAAACAATTCAAACGTTTCGACTGATAGCAATTCTCAACTCAACTTGGACATTGCATTGACAAATCTTCCTAGAGTACGTAGCTGTAAAATAGTTAAAAAATATAAAATCACTAAAAAATAACGCTGGAAAAAAATTCTGGATGTCATTCAAATCAGTATCGAAATATTTATAGGAAGCATTAAAGTTTTATTTATCTCCAAACATGATACATTTTTTTAGCTTACATTTCCTTTTATATTAAAGTAAATGGGTAGAAAAAAAGACTAGCTTTTATTTATTACAAATATAATCTTCTGAAAATAATTCATAATGTATTATATAACTGTGATAATTAACAATAGTGACCTGGAAAATTTAGTACATATGTACGTGTATACAATCTAAAACATATGCATGCGCATTACAAATATATATATATTCATCTAGTATAATTATAACTAAGATATAAAATTACATTTATAGATTTTAGGGAGGCCATAAGAGTGGCTACTGACAAAGTAGTAGTTTTAAACGAATTTACGTTTATCGAAACCTATTTACAGTCTATGTAAATAATATCGAGAGACATATAATATTTGTAAAACACATAAGAAAAAATGCAATGAGCAGTTATATAAGAAAATATATTTTATAATAAAGTATCTTTTTTTCTCGTTTCTTATTTTTATCAATGATTATATCTCTTTTTTTGTTTACAAGTATTCAATAATATCTTTCTTAAAACCATCAAAATTAATGCTAACAAGTGATGTGTAATATATAATAAATTCATAAAACATATGAAACGAGATCTCCGATTTATACATACATACAATATATATGTATATGTATTGAATATTACAAATTATATCACATACTTTTTGTAATAAGTAAATACAATGAAATACAAATTATTAACAATGTAAATAGGATATACATATAATATATTTTGAACATATTTATCGGATACATCAAATCTTTTCATAAATTCTTTATGGAAAATGAAATGCCTTTCCTTCTTTTCTTATGAGTAATTATCTTAGTAGATTTATATTTAATGCATTGTTATTATACACGACATAATAATTAATATTGTCTAACAAAGACCTATGATGGAAGGAAGAAATGCAGATGTATATCTTACATGCAAAACAGTATCTTGTGACTCTAAGGTTACACTGCAAACAATTCTTATTTAGCTGATATATGCATATTTTACAGCTTGCATTTTATATTTTGTTAATATTCAATATCTTGTAACTATTAAGTTTTTATAATGATTATCGCTCAATATAATTATTTTTTTTTCGATACTGAATTGCTGTAACCTGTTACGATTATTGCGCAACCGGCTGTGAAAACGCTCCATAATATTAGACTCGGTTCTACTTTATTGACCAAAGATCTAAGATTGTCCAAAATCAGTTTGAGTGGTTCATTTGTGATCTTAAAACCTGGCTTCTCTTGAAGAATCTTCATTGTTTTTGTTAAAAATTCAATAAGTGGAGAGTGATTTTGGCTGAATGTTGGGAAATACTCTCCTATTCTTTCTCTAGTCCACCAAGCACGAGTTTTCGATCTGTGTAAGAACAATAGGATTAAATTATATACTAAATTTAAGATGTGATTAAAATCTCTTGTGAATACTAGGGATGCATTGGCTCTAGATCTAAAATTACCAGATATCGGATATCCGAACAAAATGTAACATCGGATATCTGGAAGGCAATTTCTTCAAGTTGGATATCCGATATTTTTCGGATATCTGACCAGATTCGAAGAAAGTGTCTTCTAAAAAAAAAAACTAATAAAGATTATAATTTTGCAACAAAAATATCACAGCATCATAAATATGTATACTTATTTCTAGAACATTCATATAAAAAAATCTATTTAATGATATCAAATTTCAACCGAATAATATCCGAATATCTGGTCAGATAGTAAAAAAATGCTAGATAATATTGGATATCGTAGGTGCATCCCTAGTGAATACTTTGAAGTATTTGGTCCAATCAAAAAAAAGAATTTTACAAATTGATTAATCAAAGAATCCTTCAAGCATTTATAGCATCAGCGTTGACTTCAATCACATGTAATCGCATATATATTTGAAGTATGTATGCGTATATATTTTATATATATTAGATTATAAATTCATTTACATGTTATTTAAAATGGACATGCGTTCATATGTACATTATGTACATACATATACATATAATTTTATATACAATATACATATATATATATATATATATATATATATATATACATATATATTACGTGACGTTTTTTTAATGCCATCTAACGGGAAAAACGCCACGAACTTTTTCCCACATCTAATATATAATATATTACACACACACACACACCCACACACACCCACACACACACGTACTCTTGTATAAGAATGTACTCACGTTTGACTCCATGGTGTATAATGATAATGATAAAGACTAGCTCTAACATATTTCGGTGGTCTATCTCGGAATGGATTTTCAACAGTATTCATTAGAGCCAGTACCTCGGGCTGTCCAGTCAATAAACGATAGGCTAGTGACATTAACCATGGATTTTGTTGATATGTACCTAACGCAGCGAACCACATTTGCCAATCAAGACGAGGTTGATGGGGTGCTGCAAAAAAGAAATATTGTTAAGAATTTTTCATCTTTTATACAATATTAATTCTTCATCGTTTATACAATATTAAACTAAAATAAAAAATATTAAAAGAAATGATCTTGATATATCAATGTATGAAAATATCTTACCAACAAATGGTAATGAATTGTTAACATTTCCTGGTTTATATAAAAACTCGTATTCCTTCCAGGGTCCTTCAATATTGTCGCTTCCCTCTATCACAATTTCAGGTCTGCCATCGACTCCTGTCATACGACTGAACAGTCCATACCTGTTCGTTATATGAAGATGATCTACTTTTGAATGTAATCGAGTCAGTGGAGTTAGATGATCAATCATTGTCGAATTAAACATTTTAGATAAAGAGGAATATGGTACCTACAAGCATTTACCTCATATTTTATATATATATAATAATAAGCTGCATATGTGTCACAGTATTGAACTCTCAGTAATTATAAGCATGCTTAAAGCTATCTGGTATACTTACAATGCTTATAGCAAAAATACAAGCTATAGAAAGGACATAGACAAGTGCAAGTAACGTTGCTGTCAATTTATCAGTTAGTTTATGCATTTCTTTTGTATAAAATATAGAACTAATCATCGGAACTAACGTTAATGCAAAGGATACTAGACCGATATATATCGAAAATACTACTACGTGATAGAGAATGTAACCAAATTCCTCCTGTGTAAATGCTACAAAAAAAAAGTGTGATTATGACCAATAATATTTGTTAGGACTAAATTATTATCAATTATCAATAAAATAGTGGTACGTACTGATATTAGATTCAATGGTCCAGTTGTCAATTATCTTAAGGCCGTAGTAAATATATGTCCCGTACATTACTCCTCCATAAACCAATATAGTTATTAATGTAGAAAGATAATTTCTAATACGAGATTTATTATTTTTAGATTTTCGTTTGTAAAAGAATTGATCGTCCAGTAAGGATATGCATAAACAAATCATAAGGAAATTAAAGAAATTGTAATTTCCAGTAGCAATAATACAGATTTGTAGAAGCACCTAGAACAATGATTAAGTATCATAATTTTTAAAAATCGATTAATTAATTAATATAATTCTTAGATATTCTTATTGCCTTATAGATAATTTTACATACCTGCAAATAAAATGCTATTATTCTGACTTTTCTGTTTGGGAAGAAAAATAAAAGTGGTATAGCAAGCTCGATAACGTTTGTAGCAACGGTTAATAATCGAAGCAACCACGTTGGCAAATGATGTGCATACCATGCCAGAGCAGTTGGTATACATTGTGATTCGAAATGGATATTTAGTGCTATAAAATAAAAAAATAAATATGTAACACTTAATTTTATGTGTGTGTGTGTGTGTGTATATATATATATATATATGTAACTTTTATGCGCATTTAGATTCTGTAAAAATAATTTTACCATCTAACTTCCACCAGACTGGACAGCCTGCAGTAAATTTCACCACTCCACTAGAAAACAAAAGGCGGAAAAGCAACCAACGCACAGCCCAGAGTGTTACATAATCGCTTGGATTTCCGCGGTAAGCATACCACAACGGTGCCACAAATATACATAGAAAACCAACTTCCAGTAATAGAACATCCCTGCAAGCCAAATACATGCAAAA
>Ga0157363_1004146_pt1 | contig 13299 bp, 9 predicted proteins | sample AttsexASBM1_FD_111477 | JGI IMG/M metagenome (GOLD analysis project Ga0157363, IMG submission 111477) | Fungus gardens microbial communities from leaf cutter ant in Ribeirão Preto, State of São Paulo, Brazil - Atta sexdens ASBM1 | ecosystem: Host-associated > Fungi > Mycelium > Unclassified ...
ACCTTATATACTATTTCTCATGGTCCGTGCTAGCTACTGTGCACCCTACCCTAAACTACCATGAGTATAACATGAGGCCAGCATGTGTTGTCCATGCTGTATGACGTCACTTTGTTCCAGAACTTTCTACTTCCTTCTCCCACGTCTCGTGATCAGTCTTGTGACTATGCCATCAATTTGTGACTGATGTGACAGCATGACTGATGAACCCTAACCCGAGTTGTTCTAAAATAGAAAATTAAAATTAAAAAGAAAAGTAAAGTAAAATAAAAGGAGAAAATAAAATAAAATAAAGTCCACCGTCAACGATCTTGACATGAGAGCCCTACTAGATATATTAGAGTCATGTATAGAAGAACTGAAAAAAAGCTCAGTTAAGGAAGTGTCTAAGGAAATTTCTCTCAAAGATGGCTTGAAGTAGAAGTCTCTTATATAAAGATAAAAGCAAACCACAAAAAAGAAGCTCAAAGCTCTAAGTATTCATTAGATATTAATTGAGAATACAAGTAAGTCAGCTAACTACTGTTTCTGATGAGATTTGATATTCTTTGTCTCCTAAACATAGAATATCTAATCATACTTATCAGTGGTATCCTTATACTGACAAGCAGCATACTCAAGGTTGTAGATGGTATATAGTGTTACAACTCAAAAATCTTAGAATGGATCAATGAATAGAATCTTGTATTAGAGTTAATACAAGAGAACTCAATAGAGAACTCTATACAGGATTGTCTATCTTATATACCTAAAACTAATGATCTGTGCTCTACTACATTAGCATATCCTAAATGACCATGTGTATAACATACTGTATGATGTTATCCTTCCAGAACCTTCTACCATCTTCCTTTGTGTCATATGATTGTATGACAGTATAAATGTGATGGCATTTGTGTAACTATGACTGATGTGTGATACAAAGTCACATTAACCCCTAACCCTTGTTCCCAAAAATTGAAAATAAATTGAAAATAAAATAAAAATGAGAAAGAAAGAAAAATAAACAAAGTTTAACTTTTACAACTCTGATATATAGTATATTAGTAGAAATCTGGAAAAGAATCAACTCCATTGTCTGCTCACTAAAGATAGTAGCAATGTTGTTCTGGAGAGTGACACCACACTGGTAAAATGCCAGAGTTGCATTGAACAAGACCTAAGCTATAAATATGGTAAAGATTTAAGTACTTATGAATATTAGAAAATGGAAGACTTACAGTCACTAATAGTGTTGGCCTCAGCCATAAAAGAGACAAACTAGAAGATTAGCAATAAGATTATGATATTAAAAGCATTCATTAAATAGAGACTTGAGAGAGGCTTACCAAGTTAAGCTAGAAAGAGAAATTGTAAGTAAGATAGAAATCTTTCATAAGTAGAAAAAATCCTACTGTAAGGAGTGTACTACAAGAATGTGGCATAGAAGGCCCACCTATATTGTTTACCTGCATGGAAATCTAAGGAAACTTAAGAATAAGTAGAAAGCAGTGTATAGAAAGGCATAAATAGAGGTCTGTAAATAAATACCTTTAGAAATATGATTGTAGAGAGCCAACATAATGATCTCTACCTCGTCACTGTTCAAAGTCTCTTCTCTAACATGATAATGGTGGTATAAATAATCAAGAAATATAAAAGTCAATATTATACTGAAAAATGTTTTTCTGCAAAAACAAGCAATCCTCTAAGGTTTTTAAGGACATAAGACTTCTTTGAAGGTATTAGCAAGAAGATCTTATACTTCTAGATAATGCCTCAGGTCATTTCAATTGAATAGCAGTTCAAGTAATAATGTAGTAGCCATTAATCAAACTAGATCTCAAGTAGAAGGGATCTCTGGGAACAAGAAATGCTACTCATTAATGACTAGTTATGAAGTGTGTATACTTATGAGGGAGTTTTTCCAGATTATGAATGTTTGGATAGTTGAATAAAGCAAGAACATACTAGATCAGAAGCTAACATAGTCTAGAATGAAGGAATAAGAAGAGGTGGTCATGGAAATAGTAAAGAGAGAATGAAATGAGTTCTTACAAGTAAAGATTGATTATCAGATTGATGTTAGGTTGTAGATGAAGAAATAGCCATGTGCTTGTGAGACCTTAGAGTGCTTTATTATTATTTTAGTCTATATTCTCTAGTTCTATTTTTGGTATTTTGAAAATAATAAATAAGCTATGAGTAGAGAGGAGTAAGAAAGAGAACTCCTATCTGAATACCCCCACTTAAGAGCAGTTAAATCTCTATTTTATCAAGTGAGTATTGTTAGTACCTATTATCACTTTTGGATGAGTTTCAAAGAGTTCTAGCAGTCTGAAAAAGACTAGCAAAGTGAATATCAGTTAGTACCTTCAGTTGTAAGGTTAAAATTGAGAGATACCTTCAGGGTGCATTACCTAGAATGAATAGTATTGTTGGAGACTCTTAAGGAGCTCTGCAATCTATTTACTAGATTTTCCAAAGGAACTTGTTACACAGTGTAAGGTTTACTGTTTAGAAGTATGTTAGCAAGGAAAAGCATTTGCAAGCAGATGCTACTTGTATATTCCTTTCAATATCCTTCCTAACTTCATTTTTTCACATTTATGAGAGCCCTTTTAAGAGTTTTATGAGTTCTAATCATCTTCTATATTATTGTTTCCACATCTTCTATTAATTTCTGATACTGATACTATTCCCTTTGAATTCTTTAGTATGTAGTTAAGAGCTAGTGTTGCATAGTTCTTGTTGCATCCCAGCATAACCTCTTTTCTGCTTGACTTCTGTTATTTAGCCAGTAAGTTAGTAGTCACTAAGTCACTAAGTCATTAAGTTAGTAGCTAGAAAGCCAAATGCAGAATTACAAGAGAATGAGACTCTTGACCAATGGAAAAAAGAGACAAGAATCTAAGTTTTACAGAGTAGGAACAAATATAGTTCTGAGAATTACTGCTATACAGATAAGATAAGATAATATTTCTCTCTTTTTGTTCTTGTATTACACTATTTGGCTAAACACTATACAATGCCCAAAGCTATCTGTGATGTCTTCTTAGTCTTAATTCCAAGTATCACAGTTTTGAACTCCCAATTACAAATAACTGAGCTGAGTAAGATTCTTTGGACTTACAACAGTAACAAGGGCAGATAGCTACCTTATAGGTACTGATAGCTTATACTGGACTAGAATGAGGAGAGGCAATAATGGTTCTTTGACCCAACACTGGGTTAAATGTGAAAGTAGCTAAGCTACAAATATTTAATGGAGCTACAAACAAGGTTTTGGGTTTTCTTATGACATGCAAACTTTTTATCAAGATAAAAATGAGGAATTATTTAGTAGAGAAACAAGTATAGTGGGTGCTATCATATGTGCAAGAAGAATTGGCAGATGTGTAAAAGAAGAACATAATAGAAAATTTAGAAAGTGAAAATTTGAGTTATGTAATAGTTGGGAAGTTTTTATCAGATTTAAAAGAAGAATTTGGTAAGGGAGGCAATGAGCTAATAAAGATGGCAAAGCTAGAGAAGGTAGATCCAGGAGAGAAAACAATAAAAGAGTTTGTACAAGAATTCAGAAAAGTAGGTAAAGAAAGTGGTTATAAAGGAAAGCTATTGATAGAGAATTTCAAGAGAGGTATAAATGAGGTAATTAGGCAAAAACTAATGGAATCAGAACATCCTCCATGAAGAATTGAGCAATAGTATGAGAGGGTAGTAAATTTGGACAGATATTGAATGAAGAGTAAACAAAAAAAGAAGAGGTTGAGGAGTAGAAGAGAGATAGAAGCTTTGGCTCAAAGAACAAATATACTAGTAACTGCTGGTAGAGTATAAGGGCAATGACTGCCTCAGCTCCAAGTTTGGCCCAGGAGACAGGAGGTTTAACAATGGGCACCAGCAGAGTCTTGATATAATTTAAGTCTCAAAGTATTAAGATAAGAAAAAAACCTTGTATAAGGATTATACAAGAGAGATTAATAGAGTTCCTAAGTAAAATCTGTCTATCTTATATATACTGTGCTTGTGTTTGATGCTACACTAACCTAGCCTACCCTAAAGAGCATATGTTTGTTTTAAGGTCAACATATGTAATATATACTATATAACATTATTATTCTAGGATCTTCTACAATATTTTGTGTGATTTGTGACCAATGTGTGACAGTCACATGTGATATCATACTAACCCTTAACCCTAAATCTGAAAATGAAAAATAAATTTAAAATAAAATAAAAATATGAAATAAAATGAAAATAAAATAAGTCCATCATCTTTAACTCTGATAGGCCTACTCTGATGGAGAGAGTAGAGAGGACAAATGCAACTATAGTATATCTAAATAAATGGGCAGTGTTTGCACTTAGCAAGACCCATATACTATGAATGTGGATCATAGAAGAAACTATTATAGTTGTAGGAGATTTGGTCACATTGCAAGAAATTGTAGGAATTATGAAATTGTGGAACAAAGGAAATGCCAAAAAAGAAGGTGTGGGATCATGTAATAGAGATAAAGGAGAGATTTATGCTGAGGAAAAAAAAAGTGTATCCATTGTCAAGGGAGGAGAAAGAAGAGGTATGCAAGTTTATAGAAGAAAAATTGAAAGAAAGGGTATATCAGACCTTCAAAGTCACTTCAAATGGCACTAGTATTTTTGGTAAGGAAGAATAATAATAAGAAGTATATAGTATAATACTATAAATATTTAAATGAATGGATAATTAAAAATAATTACCCTTTTCCTCTTATTTCAGATATTATAGAAAACATAGGTACTAAGAAAGTATTTACAAAGTTGAACTTACAATGGAGATATAATAATGTACAAATAAAGAAAGAGGATGAGTAGAAAATAGCATTCACAACTCTGGAAGAGTTGTTTGAACTGACTGTAGTGTTCTTTGGACTTATAAATTCTCCAGCAATGTTTAAAACAATAATGAATAAGATTCTATAAGACTTGATCAACACTGGAGAAGTAGCAAGCTTCATTGATGACATTATAGTAGAAACAGAAGAAGAAGAGAGATATGACAAAGTAGTGAGAAAAGTAGTAAAGAGACTGGCAAAGAACAATCTATGTAAAACCAGAAAAATGCAAGTAAAAGGTCAGGAAAGTAGGATTTTTAGGAGTAGTGATTGGTCCTGAGAGGATAAAAATGAAGGAAGAAAAAATGAAGGGAGTATTATATTGGCTGACCCCAAAGGGAGTCAAAGATATACAGAAGTTTTTAGAACTAGCTAATTATTATTGGTGGTTTATTGAAGATTCTATATCTATAGCCAGACTATTGTATGATCTGATAAAAAAGAATTAGAAGTGGGATTGGATGAAGAAGCAAGAGGAGGTATTTAAGGAGTTGAAGAAAAGGTTTACAAAAGAACTAGTGTTAGCAGCACCAGACTTAGATGGAAGATGGAGGCCTGTAGCTTTCCTCTCAAAATCTCTAAATGAGATAGAGAAAAACTATAAGATTTATGATAAGAGGGTTGGAAAACTGAAGATATCTATTAGAAAGCACCAAGTTCAAGTTTGAGGTTTGAACAGACTATAAGAACTTAGAATATTTTATGAAGGTATAGAAATTAAATAGAAAACAAGCTCATTGGGCACTTTACATGTCAAGATTTGATTTCATCTTAAAGCATGTGCTAGGAACAAAAATAGGAAAAACAAATAGACTTAGTAGGAGACTGGACTAGAAAGTAGGTGTAGAAAAAGACAATGAAAACCAAAAATCAATTAAATAAAAATAGATTTGTAACTTAGCAAAAGTAGTAATAGAAGGATCTGAGATAGATATATTAGGAAAAACAAAAATAGCTAGAGATAAAGATAAAGAGGCAGTTAAAGTAATAGAGAAGATAAAAAAGGTGGGAGTAAAAGTATTGAGGGGAGACATATAGCAGGTAGAAGGAAATTTAGTGTTGAAGGAAGAAAAGATGTATATACTAAAGGATGAGGAGTTAAGAGTAGAGATAATCCAGTTGCATCATGATGTACTGGTAGTAAAATATGGAGGAAGGTAGAAGATAACAGAATTGGTGATGAGAAATTACTGATGGCCAGGAGTAACAAGAGATGTGAAAAGATATGTGGATGGTTGTGATATATATCAAAGAATAAAAAATTGGATAGAGGCATTAGCAGGAAAGTTGATGGTGAATGAAATTCCAGAAAAACCATAGATATATTCAATGGTTGACTTTATCACTAAGTTGCCATTAGTAGCTAGGAAGAATATAATCCTAGTAGTCTGTGATAGGTTGTCAAAAATAGCATATTTTGTGACAACAATGGGAAGAACATTAGCAGAAAAGTTGGTTTAGAAGTTACATGGATTGCTGGAAAGTGTAATTTTGGACAGAAGATCTCAGTTTGTAGTGAAGTTGACTAAGAAGCTGAATATAATGTTGAAAATTGAAACAAAGTTGTCAATGTCCTTCTATCTACGAACAAATAGACTGACTGAACAAATGAATCAGCAGTTGGAACAGTATCTTTGATTCTTTGTTGATTATAAACAAAAGGATTGGCTAGAATGGTTAGTAACAGCTAAGTTTACAGTAAATAATAAAACACATTCAGTGACTAAGATATTTCTGTTCATAGCAAACTATGAAAGAGAGTTAAGGATGGGAGCTGATATAAGAAATTAAGAAAAGCACAGAAAGAGATGAAACAATGAGCAGATAGGGGAAGAAAAGAAGTAAAAGAATAGAAAAAGAGTAATAAGGTAATGCTGAGCACAAAAGATCTAGTATTCAAGGAGCAATTAGTAAAGAAATTAGTAAATCAATATGTTGGTCTATATATCATTAATGAGATAGTTTCTACCAATATAATCAAACTACAATTGCTAACTTCAATGGGGATTTACCTAATTGTGAACATTAATCAAGTAGTGCAATATAGGAACAAGTGGGAGATAAAAGATAGATGAAGCTGAAAAGTGGAAGGTAGAAAAAATTCTATATAGAAAAAAAAATATAAAAGAAAGAAGAGGATTTAGAAAATGCAAAGAAGATAGTAGTAGAATTTGAAGTGAGACTGAGTGCAGAGATAAGAAAACAAGAGAAGTTAGATATGATGGAAGAGAAAGACTTTAGGAAAGAAGAGTTGCTAGAAAAATATATAGTGAAGATATTATATAAGTAGGATGATGGAAAGTTTAAGAATAAGTATCTGAAGAAGTTAGAGAAGAACTGGTGAAAATAGATGTTAGTTTCTCTAAAGTAGAAACCTTGAAAGGGAGGTAATGTCAAAGTTAAAGATGGTGAACTTGAATTATTTTTATTTCATTTCTCATTTTTATTTTTATTTTTATTTTTATTTATTTTTTCTTTTTGGATTAGGATTAAGAGGTTAGCATGATATCACATATCTGTCACATGTCACAAGAAACACTGTAAAATGTTCTAGAATAATGATGTTATATAGCATATATTACATATGTTGATCTTAAAACAAACACATACTCTTTATGGTAGGATAAGCTAGGTTTAGTATAGCATGGACTATGAGCCTAGTGTATATAAGATAGACAGATTGTACTTAGGAACTCCATTGAGTTCTCTTATGTTAATCCTAATATAAGTTTTATTGACTTAACACTTTGAGTTTTTAATCATAATATCTAACTTGTTTCTCTACTACATAGAGTCCTAGACAATAGTGCAACAACTTGGTAGAAGAGCATATCATATAGATGTCTGAGAAGTCTAGAAATACTTTGTCACCAGAGCTGAACACTAATAGAAGTATGTCTGCAATTATAATATCTTGTCATATCTTCCTGAGACTTTTAGATAGCTAGTCTTGCTTCTTCTAGTATGAACTCCATATAATCAGTGAATCTCAAGATACTCTTCAACTTGGACCTCTTTTGGTAAGATTCAAATCACATCTGTAGTAATTATCTAATATTGAGAAGAATTAGCAGTTGCTATATAGCAAAGTGTACATAGTTGTTATGCTGAAACTCTGTTAGTAAGAGAAGATCTTACTAGCTACTCTGCTATTTGTTAACAAATGTTCATAGGTACTGCTCAAGTTTCTGGTTTACTTGTTCTATTTGTTTATCTATTTGAGAATGCTGGGCTATAGATGAAACAATATTGACTCTGAGTAGATAGTATAACTCTTTGGTAAAGAATGCAACAAACTGTAGACTTGGTCCAAGACTATGTAATTGAGAAGACCATAGAGTTTTCAAACATAGTATAAGATGAGCCTTACAGTACCTTCTATAGTGGCCATAGTTTGAATAGGAATAAAGTGAGCTCTCTTAGAAACCAAGTCTACCACTGTCATTACTACATTGAATCCTGCAGACTCAGGGAGTTCTATAATGAAGTTGACTCTGATAGTATCCCACCTTGCATTAGGTATAGGCAGCAGATATAACTCTCTGAGAGGTAAGTGGTAAACAGACTTGGTTCACAAACACAGATTACAAGTACTAATATATTGTCAGATATAAAACATATCTGGAAGAAGAAACTATTTATAGGAACATTTGTGAAAGACATCAGGAAAGTATGGAAACATTATCTAACACATGAAAATGCAATTCCAGAGTGACCTTGGCTTTAACAGATATACTGTATCTCTGTTTATTGCAACAGTCATAATTTGGAAGGAAGTCATGACAGGAAGAAAATTATTTGAGAAGTCAAACTTCTGTATATGGGCACTTAAAACAGTGCACTACACTAGGTGATTTTTAAGCTAAGAAATTAAAAAGTATTATACATCTTAAATACTAGTACTAAGTCTATCCGAGGATTAGAAGAGACATATAACTACTCTGGATACACTAAAATCCTCAGAAATCAAGTCCAGAGTTCCATAGAGATTATAAGAAGCCATGCAATCAATAATAAAGTAATCCAACATAGAATAGAACCAGACTGATCTATACTATAAATAATATATGGACCAGAAGGAAGATATCTGCTTCCACAGATGTTTTGAGCAGAGTGAAGCTTAGGTAATCATTAACCATGATGGAGTTAGATGTGTTGGATATGCTTGGATGGTATGTGATATATATTAACCAATATTAATATATTACTGTAAGTCTGAGATATCAGGAATATAGACCTTTTCCCAAAAAATAAGCAATCTATCTGCTTTAGACTATTCTAAAGACCATATCAACTTAGAGATAGATTAATGAAATTCTCTAGTCATACAGGCTATCAGTTCTTCTTGTTGATCTATTCTATTTTCTTAGTGGATGTTTGTAAGAAGACCTCTTTTCTTTTCTTTGAATACCAGTACTTTTAGTGTATATACCATTAAATACCCTGATTTGAGTAATATTATGTTCTTATTGTTATATGAGCTATTATATTCAACCTTCAAGATAGTGTATCTTGTTTATCTATAGACTTACTAGAGTGGTAATATAAGACAAAATTGAACCTCACTAGGTACAATGACCACTGTACTTGTCTATAGTTAAGTTTCTTGGCTGTTATAAAGTATTCCAGGTTTCTATAGTCTATCAAGATTTTTGCAGAGTTTGGTATATCTTCTAGAAAGTATTCTTATTCTTTAAGAGCCTAGATAATTAATAACATTTCCTTGTTGTATATCTCATAGTTGCATTTAATGAGAGAAAGAGACTTTCTGAAGAATGTTACAGAATACCACTTACTGTTTATCTTTGACTTTTGAAAGAGAATTGCTCCTATTGTATAGTTAAAGCTGTTTATTTCAATGTAAAAGAGAGCAGTAGTATTTAGAGAGGCTAGAACAGATGCAGAGATAACAACAGTTATCAGGGCATCAAACACCACTTATTGGTCCAGAGTTCATGTTCATATATTATTGCTACCAATAAGATTGAAAAGAGGCTATATAATAGATGAGAACCTATAGATAAACTGCTAGTAAAAGTTAGTAAAGTACAAGAAAGCTTGCAGCTCAGTATAATTCTTTGGGACAGAGTTATAATTTAAGACTTAAAATGTCAAGTCAGAAAAGAAACTTTGTATAGGGTTTATACAAGAGAACTCAATAAAGTTCCAAGTACCATGTATCTATCTTTATATATATAATATAACATTATTGTTCTGAAATCTTTTATATTCTTCTATATAATATATATAATTATGTAACTATGACTATGACATATGTAATAAACTTGTGACAGTTGTGACATCACACTATAACCTTAACCTTTAGTCCAACATAAGAAAATAAATTAAATAAAAAATAAAAATAAAATGAAATAAAATGAAAAACAAAGTATATTGTCTTTAACTTTAACAAATAGGCCAATCTCAAACTCTAGCTACTTTGATGAGTTTTATCTTGACTTAATCTTCTAAAATTACCAGATCTAGATACTTGATTTACTGTTTGTTATACTTGTATTTTTTTAAAATGTAGAAATAGTTTGTGTTTAGCTAAAACTTCCATAATTCTGAAAACAGCTCAGTAATGCTCCTCCAACATCCATGTAAAGATTAGGTTATTGTCTAGATATACTATCATGATATCTTTTACTATAAGATCTTGGAAGATGTTGTTTATCATAGTTTGAAAGATAGCAGAACTATTAGTCATACTAAAGAACATTATCAGAGGTTCAAAGAGTCCATGGTTTATATGAAAGACAGCTTTTCACTCATTACCAGGCTTGATTCAGACATTGTTAAATTTCCAGCAAATGTCTAGCTTAGTGAAGTAGTGAGCCCCCTGGAGCTTGGTGACTAGTTTGGAGATCAGAGAAAGTAGATACTTGTTCTTGATAGTCATTGTATTAAGTGTTTTATAATCTTGCACCAACCTAAGTAAGCTATCTTTTTTCTTGATAAAGAAGACTAGCATAACCATAGGAGACTTTGAAGGTCTTATTTAGCCAGTATAAAGGTTTTTAGCAGTGAACATATTTACTTTGTAGGAGATAAAGAGTATATCTTGGATATTTTAGACTTGGCTCCTAAAACTAGTTTGATGGTGTGATCCCACAGTTCAGAAGGATATTGAAGTTCTCTTTAGCAAATACTAACTCAAACTGCTAACCATGTAGAGAAATAGTAGGAGTACTGTTTTTAATCTAGTTATAATGAAATACTTCTGAAAGGTATTGGAAGAGAGTAGCTATTATTCAGAGGTTGAGAGATGAGAGTTCTAAGTACTACCAAGTTATGTAAAAGTGTTACATACCATCTGACATCCACTAATTATATATTAACCTGAGAACCAAACCTTGTGTTCCTCATCAATCTTATAGAGTTCCAAATGACATCTCCTACAATGCCTGATAACTCAAAGTATATATAGTAATAATATCATTAGAAATACTTTCTGTATCTAAAAAACAATAGCTACTATGGATAATCAACTTAGATTGTGCCACATTTGCTCTAAGTATATCTAAGTTCCCTCTTTTAAAATATGACCATATAATAAGTTAAGCTAAGCACAACATCTTTTATTGAAGCTAAGGTAATCTTATCTGCATAGTATTACTTCTGAACCTCTTCTGAACCTATCTTTTAACTAGATATGTCATTCATTCTATCTTCTATACTACTTGTGGATAATCCTAGTAAGTGTGAATTGCCCTTAATAAAAAGTGGTCATCCAACTCTTCCTGGTACTCAGTAGAAGTATATGAGTTTTGGAGTATATTCTTCCAATCATCTACCAAAGTAGGAAACAGGTTAGACTTACATTAATTCAGGGCATGTTCTTGATATTTCTTAGTCTTCCAAATATCTTGGTAGCTTGTACACCATATTGTTACGAACTTAAGTCCTTAGTGCTGGACAAAAGAGAAAACCTTGTAGAGGGTTTACACAAGAAAACTCAATAGAGAACTCTGTACAAGACTGTCTACCTTATATACTAGTACTTGATGGTCCATACGAGCTATTTCTGGCCTATCCTAAATGACCATGTATATGCCTCGTTGTACGACACCATCTCTTTCAGTATGTTCTACATCCTTCCATCTGTCATGTGACTTTTGCTCATGTCATCTGAGGTGACCTGCTATGTGACAGTGTGATCTCATTGCTCTGACCCTAACCCTAGTTCTAAAAATAGAATAAAGGAAAATAAATAGAAATGAAAATAGAAATGAGAAGAGAAAATAAGAAAAGTCAAGTTCACCTCCTGCAATCTTGACACATATGGGATACCACATGATAACTATCTCTCTCTTTTACTAGTTTATCTTGAGGTTATAATTCTCCAGCTATATGAAACCAAGGATGAGGTCTTGTTTTTCCAGACTTGAGATTTTAAACAAAGCCTACTTGGAGTAGAACTGGTAATGTAGGACTACATCTACTACTTTGAATATTTTTTATCCTCATTAGAGATGTTAACAACATTGTAGACTAATATAGGTTTTGAGAGCCTATAGATATTCATATAGTGTTTTTCTACAAAGCTTTGATTAATAAAGATTCTCATAAATCTAAGTCTACTAGTGCTCTAATAGAAAACATTTCAAAAGTATCTGTGATTTCAAAAGTGATAGAAAGATACAAAGAGGTTTAAGATACAAAGAAGTTTAGCAGACATTGAGAGTATTGATTGTAGAGTATAGTAACAGTTTTCCCACTGGGAATGTCTGACAAGAGCTGTGGGGTTGGACAGAAGTGAACAAACAGATGTATTTGATAGATTAATATCTTCAGGGTTGTATTCCTCTACCTCAAGTACAGAAAACCTATTTACTAGTGGTTGGAGCATATATATTGCTAGCTACTCTATACAAAATTCTTATCTATAATGCTATCAATATTGTCCTTGTCATTGGGCTCTGACTACTATGTGAGATCAAACTATATAGAAAGATTTGTGTCTTCTGGTCTCCTCACTAGCAGAATTGTGATTTGGTTCTGAATTACTGTTTGAAGTATATGGTAAAATTTGACTACTATTTTTATGACTCAAAGACCTTAGAGTAGGTCAATGAATAGAACCTTGTATTGGGTTAACACAAGAGAACTCGATAAAACACTCTATACAAGATATAAGATTGTCTATCTTATATACCTAGGACTTATGGTCTATGCTAGCTATTTCTACCCTACCCTAAACAGCCATGTGTATGCCTTAAGGACAACATGTGTTATACATATTGTATGACATCATTCTTCTAGAGCCTTCTATCCCCTTCCATGTATCTTTATGACTTGTGACCATTACTATAACCATGTCATCTGATGTGACAGTGTAATCTCATTACTCTAACCCTAACCCTAGTTCTAAAAATAGAAAACAGGAAGGAAAATCAAAAGAAAAGTAAAAATAGAAAAGAAAAAGGAAAATAAATCAAGT
>Ga0157363_1004149_pt1 | contig 13296 bp, 10 predicted proteins | sample AttsexASBM1_FD_111477 | JGI IMG/M metagenome (GOLD analysis project Ga0157363, IMG submission 111477) | Fungus gardens microbial communities from leaf cutter ant in Ribeirão Preto, State of São Paulo, Brazil - Atta sexdens ASBM1 | ecosystem: Host-associated > Fungi > Mycelium > Unclassified ...
ACATTTTGTTATATTTTTTTTTACGTTTACATAAAGATCCTCCAATTCGTCACGAAAAATCTCTGTTATTTCTCCGATTTGCATATATTGCTTTTCCTCGGGCACAAACAAGTCGAGAGCCGTATCATGGTCTGACCCATAGGCAACCTGTGTTTTACGTAAAGTCATACAAGGGAAAACATTCGACGTATTTTTCTTTGTTTTTTTAAACTGACAACGTCGGTATGCGATGAAGCCTTCGAAGGAAAAAATAAACAGCCCTAGCCCAAAATGGAGATAAAAATGCGAGGGAGCATCACGTCCGCACGTGGAAGATTATTGTCCAGTGTCCCTCTCTCCATCCTTTCTTTTCGTTCTCTCTTTTTGCAGTCACATATTATATTTTTACACGTTATATTGATATGCGAGTAACCATTATAGAGATGAAAACTTCCAATTATAATGTTCAACCTTTGAGCTTTAGCTGCATATTTTTATAACCCTCGTAATTATTATTATTATTATTATTCGCGAGCGAAAGGGAATATTATTATCTTCGTTTAATCTGGCAGCTGTTATCTTCGCGAGAATAGCAGCGAATTGTAAGCTGAGGATGTAGTCGTTACCGCGCATTGTAATGATTTCAATATATCACGCATTCAGGGCTGGCATTTTATTTGAAAAACAGTATTTATGAAACAAGTGTATTTTGTATTTTATATTTCAGCGGAGCTGAAAATATTTATATTTCATGGGAGCATATAAAAGTATTTTGTATTTTCTATTTCAGTATTAATAACAAAAACATTGTAAGCGTATTTTTTTAAAGATGCCGTTCACAGGCCAGAATGAAGAACGCACTGATACAATATCTATGCGCTCCTCTCCCTGATGAAGTGAACGGCAAAGTTCACGAAAAACGTTGATATTAACAATGAAATAAAACACGGCGACAAACAATCCGCAAACCTTATTTTTAAAAAAATAACACTCGTGAAAGCTTAAAAAGCGTATTTATAAGTGCCTTATCAAGTGTATTTCTTATTTTTTATTTCAAATACTAAGATTGACAATTAATCTTATATTTTAACTACAAAATTTAAAAAACTTTCAATCTTTCGATGTTAAATACGAAATACATAATCCTTTCATGTGCTTCGCTGAAATACAAAATACAAAATACACTTCTCGCCGAGAAAAAATGTTATATACATGGACATATTTTATATATAATTATATATAATTGTATATAATTTTTTATATAATTATATATAATATTTTATTTATTTATAATTTTTTATATATATTTTTTCCGGATTGCGCTGCAAATACTGTGTTTTAAATAAAAGTATTATATTTCAAATGTCTCCCAGCCTTGCTCGTTTTATTACAATTTCATAATAGATAACTGCGAAACGAGTCATTCATTTCCTTGACATTTCGATCGAATTATATACGCAATTATTTCCCTGCATATTTTCAGAATATATCATTCCAGAAGAACGCTCGAGTTTCAAGTCAGAATCAGACCACGCGTTCCGGCGAGCGGATCGATGTGGTAAGCAAGATTTATCGCACTTTCAACGCATGTTTATTCTCACCTGAGTAATCTACTCTCCCGAGTGCTACTACAGCAGCTGGTAGAGGAAGTAACGCTGTTGATGCTTCTACTGCGGCGTGTCTTTAATGAATCGCCCAAGTTGTTCACTCCATTTGCCGTTATGGAGAAAGATCGAAGTCTATAATACTCAATGCCATCCTCAGTCTCACCTTCTTCGTACCCCATTACGCCACCTCCGCGTCTTGTATCAACCAGCATCGGCTGCAAGAAATAATAACAATTACTTTGTCCGATCGTCATTTAGACGAGTCTATTGGTCTATTTACTATGGCTGAACTAGTATACACTTTTGAAATTTGAAGTGAAATAAATATAGAGTAGAGTGGGACTAGTTGCGCATAGAAAGGCAAGTTAGGCAAATATCTAAATAACCAAAATATCTACAGATACGTCTATATTTGTGTAAGATAGCGTAAAGATGGAGATTACTGTGTTTAATACAATAATCTGTATCCGGCTATCAACAGCCAAACACGTGCGCTTGTTCATTTTCATACATCAAAAGTAATATTATTAGGTGAGTATTCTTTTTGATAATTAAAGCGATTAATAACAATCGAATGTGTTTTTTAGATATAAGTTATTAACATATTCTTTAATGTTCAAGTTGTTATTTTATTTATGATTTTTCAGTGATAAAATTTCAATCAACACCGATATGAGACTTGTTGAGCCCACTATTAATTTACAACTCAGCTACTTAAATGAAATCTGTCTTTATCGCTTTTTATTCAATGGATGTGATCGAGTTGCCACTACGAATGCTTCAAAGCTTTTGATTAATCAATCGGAAGAAAGAATTTTTCTAACTGACCAATAAAAAAATGCTTCGAAGTATTCATAGCAGTAATTCGACCGCATCCTATGTTACGATTAAATATATATTTTACGTTTAATTATTATTATAAAGAATAAAGATTTTAGTTTTTCTAATTTTGTTAATTAAAGTATTTAAAAAGTAAGAATATTACAAATTATTTATTATATTTAAAATGAAAATTTGATTGATATATACATCATTCTTTCATGTTCTTAATAATATATAACCTCATTAAACGATTATCTTCATGGCTCAGTTTATCCTTCGAGGATGCTCAACGTATCTCATGGGTGAGGCATATTAATCCACTTTGTATCCTTGTAATTAATGTAATTTTTTCTTATTTACGAGATATATTATGGATTTAGTACTTAATTATTGAGTCAGATGAACATGCAACGTTTTAAAGCATTTACCATTAATCTATCGTAATTGAATGAAGATTTATAGCTTGAAGAAAAAGTATCACAACTATCCCCGTTCTACCCTATGTTTGACATTTAGCGAAAGCGAGAAAGAGATTAGGGAGTTTTTGCAATACCGTTTATCCAGATACGGTGAACACTAAGGTTAGGATAGCGATCATGTAACTTTTTCTCTAGGGCGAAAATGTGAAAAGTGAAAATTCTTTGTATGTGTGTATATGTACGAACATAGATAAAAATTTTCACTTTTCACGTTTCCACTCTAGCGAAAAAGTTACATGATCGCCACCGAAGCTATCTTCTTCTTAACAACTAATTAAAAAAAGGATAACATAACTTTAGCGTTCATCGTATCTTCACATTATTACAAAAACTCTCTAATACTAGTGCAGTCTAGCGCAAAGATAAAAAACAGACCTTACATCTTTATCTATATTCTTAGAGGAAGCAATTTTAATCTGACAGCCTGGAACTTAAAATTTTTATTCTAATTCTTCTGATTTTAAATTTTAGTGCAATAAAATGTTCTGACAAGGGAAATGTTATGGAACTCATTAAAATTGAACTCATGAAAATTTTTATTCTGATTTTAAATCTTTTTTCAGTATATTCTGACAAGGAAACACAGAAAATCCACTCTAATTTTAAAGCTTTTAATCTGTTGTAGTCTTATAGAAAAAAATAAGTAACACATATTTTTTATACGTACTCTTTTATCCTCTAAAAATATGATACGATATTTTTAGAGGATAAACACCTCTTTCAAGAAAATTCGTTATTTTCTTTTGAAACGAATAGCATTGAAACTATAAAAGATGAAAAAAATGAATAATTTCAAGAATATTCCCATACAACAAAAATGTCCGGAATACATACAGAGAGATATTCTAAAAATATCACATATCCAAAATATATCTTTGAGATATCTCTATAATATATTTTGGACACATTTGCTGTTTTATAATAATATTAAAAAATTTATTTTAAAAAGTCTTTAAAAAAATAAAAAATTAGAGTTTATTAATTGTAAAACTAGTTTTAAAACTATTCGTCTTTTATATTTTAAAAAATATTTCTATCTCTTATAGTTTTGCTTCGAAAGAAACTAATCGAACTGAACGTTTTATTCTCCTAAAAGTGCATATGACCACATAGAAAAAAATACATATTTATTATATTTGACCTAGATTACGCTTTGATATATTAACATTCGTCAAAATTGAAAAGAGACATTTTTCTGTATTTCCTCGTAAATATTATATATGTTCCAACGTATAAACGAGATAATTTCTAACACATTCCGATACTCCACTTACTGTCAGTACTGAAAATTTACAACATACGTTACATGCACTTTAGATTTTCAGCATTGACGGTGAATATCGGAACGTAGCCTGAAAATGAATAATCCCATCATCCGCAAACATCATCATTAATCGATAGATTCGGTGATATTTCGATGCGATTTACCGACATTCATTGATTGAATTATGAGCTACATGACATAAATCGATGTATAAAATTCTGTAAATTTCACTGAACGGCAGGCATGCCACATCAACATATGCATATGCTCGTCTGTCTTTCGCAATTGCGAAACGAAGGAAAGGTGATAGAAATACGCGATGCATTCTCGAGTGTGGTATTAGGGTCGCGGTGAATCCTAACATGTTTGCTAATCAATGCGAAATACATCCGATGACATAATTGTCGCGTTCCGTTGTTCCATTTATCCGCTTGTCTAAACAACGTAAATACAGAAATTTAATTGAATGTCGATTCGAGAATATCGATAGTTTGAATCTATCTCACATGCTCTTCCCCAAATTCATTTCTTTGACAGTAATGAGAAGCTCATGATAAGGCTTGAGAAATATCGATCACGTCACTCTGTAGAAATCGCAATATTAATTTTCTCATTCTCTTACTTCTCACGAGAAGTTAACATCAACCATGTTTTTATTGCATCGAAGAAACCTCGCGTATGTTCGAATTACACCGCTTCAATTTGCTGAATCCCTAGTCGCTTAACAAAACAAGAAGGCACGATCCGACGAAGATAAAACGTGAGAATCAAATTGAAATTATTCTCGGTCTAGATAGAATATTAAATTAAACATATATACGTGGTATACTATTGTATAATATTAACCTAATAATAATATGTGGGATTATAAATTTATTAAAAGTAAATTAAAAATAACATAATTATATATAAATTTGAAGTATGTAATTTGGAGTCTTTAGATAATTAGATAATTAAAATTGATTGATCGAGAAAACTTTAATAAACTTTAATATCTGTAATAACGTATTCCAGTAATGTTTTCTGTCATTGTAGCGCGAATACAATTTATCTCACACATATTGAATTCGTAATGGAAGTCCCTAGTTTCGCAGATCTTGGGAAAAATGCGAGGGATGTTTTTAAGACAGGATATCACCATGGCAAAGGTCTTATCAAATTCAATATCAAGACCAAATTTGCCAAAAGGTTCCAGCTAATGAGTGACACAACGTTGAATTTCGAAGTATCAAAGGTTGAGAATCATTATATGCTTTTCTCTCTCTCTCTCTCTCTCTCTCTCTCTCTCTCTCTCCTTAATTCAGATATTTTTAGGTCTTTTAATAATTAAATTTTGGTCATTTTATCATTAACGCTAAATATTATATTATATTTATATTTATTTATTATTTTGTGATTATCGCGGGAAAAACAAACGAATGATGCGGATGATCGCTTATCTCGCGAAAAATTTTGCATGTAAACGTAGCTGAATCAACTATTTCAAGCGGCAATATTTGCATTTAATTATATATCGGATTATGCAGACAATACAAGTGTATCACTGAATTCGAACTCGCAACAACTGTTGCTTTAAATTCGGAAAACTGATGGAGGAGTTTTATGTTTTATAGAAACTATACTTATACAATAATATTTTGATGCACATGAAATATTTATCAGCATTAATAAATTGGATAAATGTTATTTATCTTTATTTGTTAAATCACGTATGATCGATTTATATGTATAACACAATGTATTTCAATACCGATATAAAATAATACATCAGAATTATATCAACTATATATTTGAATTAAATAATCTTGGGTATCTTATTGGATTTACTTGGATGTTTCAAAAGCAAGAAAATTGGAAAATTTATTCATAATGAATTAATGATAGTTAAGCGGATTAATGGAAACAAAGTACAAGGCGAATGCTGGAGCTCTGCTGTTAAAATGGACGACCGATGGTGTGCTTTTCCTGGGATACGAGTTTAATGACTTGCTAATGAAGGGTGTTGATTTGCTCCCCGAGTGCTCTTACAATCCAGAAACGGCTGCGAAAACCGTGAAAGTCTGCTCGAAGTTTGTTAATAAGAGAATCAACACACACTGCGAGATCTGTTAGTCATGTTAATTTCCTTAAATCTAATTAACTTTACGTATCGTATTCTTTCGCGTTTAAAGGCGTGCATGATCGCGTTCTCTTGAATGTTGATCGCTTCGTTTAATAATGCTCGCGGATTTACCGGACTTCCCTGTAAAGCACGAGCGGCAAAATTCATAGAACAAATTCATCCTCTATTTATAAAGTTTCGCAAGGTAACGGCTTTGGCCAGGGCGCTGCTTGAATGATGGATAAAGGGCTTCATATACTGTGCTCACGTATTCTTGTCTAAGGGAAGAAGACTAATTATATACTATAGTCCAAACCTTTTATCGGCCTCGTCCAGAAAAAAAACTATTAAAAATATCAAATAAAACTATACCGTTAAAAAATTTCTATTCCATGTACAATTACTGCAAAGGTTACTTAATATTATTAATGTGTGTATTATTAATACACGTATTAATAATATTAAACGTAGAAAAATGGCACGTGTTCTTTTTACACGAAATCAGATCACTTTCTAATATTACGAAATACAAGAGACATTTCCGTAATTAAATACTCCGTTCGTAAAGTAATAAAAAGAATCGAATATAAAAAATTACTGTAAAGAGCGACGAGTTTTCTACAGTAAATCTCTCTTCCTCCATCCCTCTTCTCCCGTCATGTCTAATTAATTATTTCAGAGATGGCAAATGATATTCCCGATGCTCTTTTATATATGAAATGAATATAGAAATTTAAATAAAATCAAACTCACGCAGTAACGAAAGGAACGTGTTTCAGCTCGCTATAATATAGTTCTCTGGAGTAATTCGCTTCAAACTTTCTCCCTTGTCTCGCGCTTCGTAACAGAGATTGCACGTTGCGTAACAGAGGGAAACTTTAATAAATAATTCCTTCTCCTCGAGCAAACTCCTTTCCAATATCATGCAAAGTTCACAGGAACAATAGCGGAACCGCATCCTGAATGTTTACTAACAAGTCGCGGCAATTTCCGTGAACACAAGTTTCCGCGACCGGCGATGGCGATACACAAGCACTTCCGGAAGCTTGTGGACAGCCATACTGTCGCACGAGGCAATCAAGTTCGATATGAAAACATATTCGAAGGAAGAGCTTTTGCCATTACATTTTTCAGTAAAATAAAACGCATTGCAAATAGATGCGCGTGGAAAGGCGGATGAATTAAATTTTAAGAATGTCAATAGTGACAGCTTTTTTGCGTCCAATTAAATTTCGATAAACGAAAGAATTAGATTCTTTTTTCAAGATATAGGAAAACGCGGAAATCGGAACATGCCGTATCTTTTCCCGTATTCGGTTACATGTGAGCAATCCGATGCTATCGCATGTTGAATCGTCGAAATTACTAGATTTCTTGTTTTACAGGCAACGATTTGAATTCGGGTACCAATTTCCTCGGTTCGATGGTGGTAAAATGCCGGGATCTCCTTCTGGGCTACCAAGGTGGCTATGACACGGCCTCGAACAAGATAACGAAAAACGACATCGGTGTCGCTTATGGTTTCCCTGACTTTGACCTGCACTTTCGATGTACCTGTATACCGCACGTGTATGGACTCTCCGTGTTGTACAAAGGTAAAAGTTGAAAGATTCGCGATAAAGGATAACGCGATTTTTCCATGAGCGACCTCCGCGTGATATTCCCTTGAAACCGCCAACAGCGCCAACGGGAGAATAATCATCCTCGTGACAACAGAGTAATTTCAGTCTTCTTCGTAATATCCTCCCATTATTCATTGCCTCTTGCGTCGCGAAATCGCGACGTCGTCGTCGTCAACTAGAACGGAACTGTTAAATTACCGCTGTCTTTCCCACGTGTTAAATAAATGGGGGATTAAATGTGCCTGGCTTAGACGAGCGTAATAAGATCCTGTCGCTCCTGTGTTCAGATAAGCGGAATACGGACGTGTAATACAAATCGTTTAGCACATATCGGCTCAAGGTAGCGTTATCAATTTTCTCGAGGGAATCAGGAGGACGAAGGTAGAGAGGACAATAATTAGTAACGTTAGTGTGTAGAGAGTCTGTGACAGCGTCGTGTAATAGTGACGTACTGACGTACAACAAAGCTCAGACCATAAACCGATACTATCGGGATTACATAATGCTACACGTCGATGACCTCGCTTAGAATTGGATTAAATTAAAATTATGTGCTTTATACGTAACTGTTAATTATCCCAGATAACTAAACATGTCAAGAGCATATGTATTGCAAAATTATGTCATATCGTTCACTTATTACAATGATATAATTAAAAAATTGTCACTTTTTAGTTGCTTGTAGAAAAAGAACGGAAACACAAAGAAAAGAAAGAAAGAATATAAAAGAACATTTTATTTTTTTACAATTAATTATTATACATCAAAATTGGAATTTTAAAATTAATGTTATAAAATTTTAATGCTTCAAAATATTAAAATTCATTTTTTTTGTGTTTGGATTTTGTTTTTCTAAATTGTATCATTATTGTAGCAAATAAGTGATAATTATATTAGTATCCAGGAAATCTGCTGTTTTTTAAATATCAGTGTATCAGAGAATGAGCAAATCCTGTATTATCTGCACATTATAATAAAAAGCTCCATTCCTGTTGCATTTCTATGATTATATGTTAATTGACTGGCATATTACAGTAGTAAAAACCTTTAAAAAGGACTCAGTACATAGAAATCTGCTCTCTATAATTATGAATTTATTGGCATATACGCTAGCATTTTTTGCTATTTGAGATGTTAACAAAAGCTGCGTTTTCAAAACGACATCTAATAAAATAATAATAATAATAATAATAATAATAATAATAATAACAACAACAACAATAACGATAATAATAATCCGGTTTGCGTATTTGTAAATGAAAATGTTGAATGTTTCTCAATCTATCGTTTCGTTCTATCGATCGTGATACTTCATTTGCTCTTCAGTGAGACGCGACTTGGACATCGCGGCGAACGGCATATATGGGAAACGAGGCAACGTACAAAAATGGACAATTGGCGCTGGGGCGAAGTGCAAGATCGACGAGAGGTCGACTCTGCGATTTAAGTTCAACACTGATCTTCAATTAGCCACAAGTCTCCTGCAAAAGATCAGCGACGGTGTTACGCTGATCCTTTCATTCAACATAGACTGCGCGAATGTCACCAGAGGTGGTCACAGAGTGGGATTGGCACTCAACGTTGATGCTTAAACTCACGAATCTTAATTTACGACGGATTTGCATGTTGGATTTGTGCTGTCCTTTACATTATCTATTGCATGTCAATGATTATTAAATCTAACCGACGATCGACCATGTATCAACCAAGGGATGTTGAATTTTTCTTTTATATAGAAACTGTGAATCTGCGTGAGAATTAATAAAAAATTATTAAGAATTAAAGATTGTTAATAAAATATTTCTCTTAGAATAAGAAGATAAAATAATCTTTTTCTATAAATTATGTACTTTAAATGATTAATTTTATTTAATATCTCCTCGAATATTTCTAACGGTTGCAAGTTGATAGTCGTAGAATTTTATAAGTCTCAACGGTCGTAACGATACGTCAACTGCAATTTCCAGGGAAATGAAAAGAAGAATTAATGAATAACGTAGAAAAGCCATCATTTCTCCAGGCATCTCATTCCGATTTTTCATTTTCAGTTGCGCGATCGCGTTACATGGAATATCGATGAAATTCGGAAAAGGTAACAATCACAAGGGTGTTATTCCCAGCTCCATTGTGTACTTCTACCATACGCTGTTTGACGGAATTTACGCACTCCGTATTCATTTCACTTTTCAATACGCGTGAAATCACCGTCATCGTTACAGAGAAAGTCTTTCGGCCACGGTTTCGCGGTATCTTTCACAATGGCCGAGGAAATTAATTCAGCCACGTGCGCCATCGATCTATGTACAATATGTACATACATGAAACTCATCGTTACGCATTCCGCTATATTTGCTTCCTCACTGAATTCACAAATTGTTATAAATTATTCTCTCCTTTTCTCTTCCCTCCCTCTTATGACGAGAGAATACGCAGAATATCTCTATACACAGAAAAAAATAGTAGTAGTTCAGCAAAGCTATATCTTGCTGCGCGAGTTTAGCTTTATTTATAATTTATTTATAACTTAAGAGATTTGATGGTTCAAGAAATTATGTCTGTCAAGTAATTATCAGCAAATTCAGTTAATTTTTTGCTGCAATACAAATTGTTAATATAATAAATTTTCTTCATTATAGCAGCAAAAGTTCACATCATTTTAGCCATTTTTATAGCTAGCACGTTTTGTTAAAAATTTTGATTTATATACTGAATTGATTGTTATAGAAAAATACTTTGCTGTTTTAATAAATCTGCTGTTACAACAAATATGATTACCTATAATCACTAATTTTATTCAGCTGTACTTTTCTACTTTAACATAGAAAACCAGCTGTTCGTATATTATAGCTAGAAATTAGATAAATATAAGTGGAGTTTTTAATTGTTTTAACAAATTTTTTTTCCCATGTAGGTTTTTACCGAAAATTTTTCTCTAAATCTCGTAGAGTGAAATCTCACTCGAGAAGAGACTAAAAATTTAACCTGTCTTGAAAAAAAGAATGAAAATACACACACAGATTTTCATTCTAGTGAGATTTACTCCAAAGGAGTGAAATCTCAATCCTCTTTTTCGAATATAATACCAAGATAGATAGAAAAAGAGGTTGAGAGTTTTCTCCTTCGGAGTGAATTTCATTCCAAAAGAATAAATCTCACTTTAAAAAGAATGAAAATATTTGCCACTCTTGAACAAGAGTGTCCACATTTTCACTCTTTTTTCAAGACAGGCTAAATTTTCAGTCTCTTCTCGAGTGAGATTTCACTCGACGAGATTTAGAGAGTTCAGAGATCGATTTTTTTCTCATATATTCTTACCCTGTGACGTGGGACCGCCGGCATGCTGCTTGTTCTGCTGCGATACTGCTTGGGACCGGCACCTCCACGAATGCCGGATGCCAAGCCAGTCGAACCGGAAGGACTCGTCGGACTGGGACCGTTTGGACTCGCATTCGCGCTTAGATGCGATGACGATGACGCGGCGCCAGGACTCAGCGACGGTGTTCTAGTCGGACTCCTAGGTGAAGGCGACAGGTGACCCCAAGGACCAGCCTCCGTTTGCAGAAATCTATCATACAGAAATAGAACGTTGTCATAGGCATGTGCTACGTCGCGTCGTGGGTAATCCTGTCCTCGCATAAATCCGAAACTTTTCAATCAATTTACAATTCCGCGATTCGCTGAAAAGTTCCAGCGTCAGTCGATTTCGAATTTAAGACGCTAAGGATTATATTTGAACGCTCGTTGAATAGATTGATTGCCGTACGGACGTCAAGCGGACTATACTAGTCAATAATGAATCACTTTTACGAGAAGACAACCTGTGTAAGTCCGGCGTGGGTCTGGCAACTGCAATACTGGAACTTCTACGTCTCGAGGTAGTCGGTGACTTCGGTCCATCCACGCAGCTGTGACCCTGAGATCCGGACAGCGAAGTATGTTGAATACGGACCTCGACTTCGCTGCTCCGCCTCTGGAAAGCCCTTTTGCTCCAGCGTCGTCCTTTTCCTTCGATGCTCATGCTGTCTGGCTTTCTGCAAGTTTCCGGCTTTCTGCAAGTTTCCGGCTTAGCAGAGACAAGAACTACGTTCGAAAATATCATCCGAATATCCCCGTATCCTTGCTGTTTATCCAATGTTAAACAAAACTAGAGACGATACACCCGGATTTCCGAATGCAACTAAGAATACACAACGTTCCCTGGTTTCGCGTAACAACTTTCGGAGCAGTATAATCCTATTTTTACGCACGCATTGCGCTATCGATTTTATTTGCATATAAGCGCTCTATTTCCGCTCCTCGCATTAAACCCAGTTTCGGTGGAAGATTGATTCATTACCCGCGGCAGAGTTTAGCGTAAAATTGTCCCACGACAAATCCAATCCGATTGTGAATCCAATGTGATTGAGAATCTCAAACCGACTTCAACCAATACTAAAGACTTCCTACGCATGTTCGTCACATGCCATGAACCCCAATACGACATCGGCAAAACAGTCCGGATTGCTCTACCCAAATTAGAAAATATAATTTCGAGATAAAGCCGGGAGTCCTCGACTTATGTTACGATATTAAAATATTATTGAGTTTGCAAACTTTCAAATCGTTTAAATGATTCGAATTTCATATATATTTCACTTGTTAAAAGTTAAACATCCATATATTTTGAAAGGTCAACGAAACTTTTAAAATTATAAATAACAACATTGAGATTTGTAATGCTAAAATAAACTTTATGTTTTAATTATTCCTTGTTTCAATATTACACATTTATCATTAGGTGATAAATGTGTAATATCTTATCAATGCCCATAATATTATTTATAATTATTTAATTATATTGATTTCAACGTTTAGCAATTAATTAAATCTTTAACGCTTCAGTAAGAATATTTTAATATCGTTTTCGTTGCTCGTTAATTGACAATTGCTTTATAAATCTGAATGGATATAGTTTTTGTTTTAATAGTTAATTAAACTTTTTATATTTCAGCAAATACACGAACATTATTTTTTATCCTGACTGACAATCAATTTATGTATATCAATATTCTCTTTCTCTTCTCTTTTACTGATTTTTTAATTCTTTTTTATTATCCTTGCAAAACGTTTTCTCATTTCCTCTTTCCGCTTTGAAATAGAACTACTTGTTGCCTTCTTCCCCGAGAGGGAAAGAGAAAGAGAGAGAGAGAGAGAGAGAGAGAGAGAGAGAAAGTTATATATTTTCTTACAATTTAGATAATTTATTAAATAAACTCTTTACTAAAAAATACTTGCTAAAAAATACTAAAAAATTTACCTCGGTATCAGCTTGTCTTCAAGCATGCTGGGTAGATCGTCGCCGTCCTCGGTAAGTGCTGCGAAAAAATCTTGAAATTTATCCGGGAAGCTGCTCGGCGGACAGACGTTCATGGAAAGAACACGA
>Ga0157363_1004150_pt1:0-5000 | contig 13294 bp, 8 predicted proteins | sample AttsexASBM1_FD_111477 | JGI IMG/M metagenome (GOLD analysis project Ga0157363, IMG submission 111477) | Fungus gardens microbial communities from leaf cutter ant in Ribeirão Preto, State of São Paulo, Brazil - Atta sexdens ASBM1 | ecosystem: Host-associated > Fungi > Mycelium >...
AAAAATTCGTGCGCTTCGTGATTACACGACAATTCCACAGCGCAGCGCAGCGCATTTTTTCGAATTACTTTGTCGTACAATTCATATCGGACTGTCAAATTCAAATTTTTGAAAACTTATACTTGCTTACTTTATAAATTGTGAATTAATCATACTAGTGGAAGAATTCATCTAAGATAATTTACGATTTACAAGATTTCATAAATTTTCGTAAGATTAAAAAATTTATATCTTCCTCTTATCTGTAAATATTAAATTTTAAAGCTGTTATATTGTTCTATTAGACTGACTGATTTTTGTACGCAATAATTCGTATTTTTTCCAGCGATTCTTTTCTCTGTTTTTTTTCAACGCTGTCGAATTAATCGTGAATCACGAGTATTGAATGTAATCCGAAATAGGGGAACATCGAAATTTCGCGCTTGAGTTGGCTTAAACATTTGTACATTTGCTTGGACATTATACGTAAAATTATACTAGATTGAGTATTGCTTTGCCCTGATTCGAGCGCGATCGTTAACGATCACTTTACTAGATACGAGATGAAATTCCAAAATTTCTCAATCGCTCGCACGTTTCTGAAGTATCAAAAGGGTGTTCTGCGTTTCTCATCGACATGATTCATCGAAAGGAATTCGAAAACAGCCGAGACATTATCAAATATTTATTATTATTGACCCGGCACTACACCCGCGGTCAACAAGTACAGTTGCATATCCTCGACGCGAGGAATATCGCCCCTATTCGACTAATTAATTTCTTCCGTATTGATTTCATTATTGCTTTCGGATTAAGACGCGAATTGCTCGGTTTTCCATTGCTTACTAAGTTAGTAACTTCGCGCGGACTCGCGTGATAAATAAAAATTCCTCGATAAAAATTTATTTGGTGTTCATTGGTGCGTTTGTGTTGGACACGTAGTGTACTTTGTGATAAAGTTACGCAATTAAAATGATCAAACTGTTCGGTAATGGTAGGGAAGATATATTTTTTACTTGTTTTTTTTTTTATCAAAGATAAAAAACTCCGAAAACTTCCGTAAATACTTTACGATTTCCGGCATTGAAACTTTAGCCGGCTTAAGCATCCATTATCTACTTAAAGTTTCTCTCGGTACGAAGTGCTTAACTGGATTTTATGAACGCACTTTGGACCTTAATCCATCGTAAAAAATGTTCCGTTTTTATATGTTTTATCGTGAGTTTTATCTTGTACATTTTGACAGAAGCTCGTATAATATTTACGGATTAATTGTTTTTCATGTTCATGCAGCGCCTTTCCCAGCTTCTGAAACTTTTTCTTGTGATTAATCGATAAATTCATTAATTCCAGCAACATTTTTCTGAATTTTATTTTTCCACTTTAAAAAATTAAATTTAAAATATTTTAAATATGGCAACACGTTATATAGATTAACTTAGGATTTATTACGTGTATCGTTTATTAAGTGTTACGATCTTAACACATCAACATGATATTATATATAAACATATAATATGCAACGTTGCTTATCGATATTTAATTAATATCGATGTAACAATGATATTCCATCCAATCTTTACAGAAAATTACTGGCGTCTGAAATAGCTTCTGTTTCTCTTAATGTTGTATATCACGATCTCTTTAACGTCAATACGTTAATAATGCACAACGTTAATAATTCACATTGCTATAAGAATTTTTGATACATTAATATACGTGTCGTCTTAAGAAATAAAATTAAATATATATATAGATAAGTAAAAGAGAAAAAAAGAGAAATTGATAAATTTTATCTAAACGAAAAATGTATTAATAAATTTCAATAAGAAATGTATTTCTGTAACATAATCATTATTCATTTAATAATTATTTTTATTGGACAGTCTATAAAATTGTTTATCAATGGTTGTTTATCACTTTTTACTAAATAAATAAAACAAATTATTGTGGAATGATGTAAAAGTTTGAAATGTGAAAAATTCTTCGAAAGAAATTTTATGTTTCACATGTGCATGTTACTTGTAATATTGTGCAGAAAACTGAGACCGCACATATGATTACGAATGAAACTCGGAAAGGCATCTACACGGACTAGAATTGATATTTGCGGCATGTCTAACGACAAAATGAAGGAAAAACGTATAACCGGAAGCCGGAAACGCGTGTATCACACTTGTCGGAAATAATAAAAGAAAAAAATTAATTCGAGGTCTTCACGCCGATATTTATCGAATATTGGCCCGACTGGGGACCCAGCTCTCGCCAGTATAATATTATTTATAATAGTTTACTTCATCTTGCTGCTTATATATTATGCTTTAAGTGCTGATTTCATTTAAATAGTCCTTTATACCGCTACTTCCTAGTACTCGTGACATCGTTGTGTATCGTCTATATCTATATTTTTATATTTTTATATACATATTTATTACGTGGCAGAAATAAAATGCGGGACGAAGCTAAAACCAATGCTAATCATGATATTAACGATATTTAACGGTATTACTTTTACAGTCGAGTCGTCTTAATATATATGTATACATGTGTGTACGTGTGTACGTAATTGTGTTGTATATTCGAGTATATACGTGTGAGTCTGCATGTATACGTAAGTATTGCATATAATACTTACTATATATAATGCATCGGTAAACGCGCATCCGTTATAACGCCTCCTCATTACAATCCGTACGAATCAAATGTCGCTCGCTTTGTGTTTGATCTGGCAATCAATCGGTGAACGATTTTAATTGTATCGGCGCTGCGACTTTCCATTTTTCTGCGAGATGCTCGCTCGCTTTCTCTCCGCGCGAAAATGAAGTCACTTTCCGATCTTTCTCCGCTCTCACAAATCGCAATCTGTAAACCGCAATACGTAAATTGCGCGAGTCGGAAATGCAGAATGGTGTTATAATGAGCGTATAAGCGCGAGGAAGTTGATACGAATATTCCGTTCCGGCGAATAGTCATAATATAAGGTAACGAACCTCTCCTAAAAATACGGTGTAATTTCTCCTTGTATATTGTACTTACAAGTGAAATACGTCACCGGCGTTTTCTACTCTCCCGGAATATATATTATTAAGCTACGCGATATCCGTATAAGCTTTCGATACTTCATCGGGAATTATTTCTTGCGATGACGAAAGCACATCTTCGCGCGTTGAAGATTAATTGCGATAATACTAAATAATAAAATATGTAAGTCGATTTTTCTCATCAACCCTTGAGCTTCCGGATCTGACTCGAAAAAGTAATAATTTAATCCACACACAGACACACATCAATACATAAACACATATACTCACACACATTCACAGGATATTCACAGGATATTCATCGTCACGGCTTTTTAATCACGCTCCAATAGCTTGACGAATATAAATCGTAAATTAAAGCTTTTCGTTTTCTAAGATTTTAAGATCCTTAAGAATCAAAGATGATCGACATCTCTTTTTTTCATTTGATAGGAAAACCCGATTGGCTATATCCAGTTGGCGTATACTTAATTGCTAGAACTAGTGTTGAACACATGAATCTCTAAGTGTCATGCTGTTAAGCGCATTTTATTATCGACGGAAAAGAGTCTGGGATATCCGGGATATCCTGATACTGGATATACAACGCGAATTCAATTTGCCTAGGGATGTCTACGATACTCCATTTTACTGAACATTATTTTGGCATACGAATTGCATTTGAATTATTGTTATATTAGTATACCAAAAGATGTAGAACTTGCATGAACTGTTGGATAATAATTCTTGAATACCGCAATATTGCAATATTAATTTTAATAATATTATAGGAATAATAATTGATAAAATACCATATTGATGTAAGCATCCCTGTTATGGATTAAATTGGACCTCAACGTTAATAACGTTTTCTTGCCACAGCAAAGTCAGATCCATTCATCCCTTTCAGTATTGTCAGGGTTCTGTCCGACTGTGTGCAATCCTGTGAAATGTCATCGTAAATGATAATCATGTTATAACGACATTGATAGATGATAACGATGATATTGTGCAATGTAAATTATACGTAACGAGCACTAACGCCCTAAATATGACACAGGTATTCCAACTAATTTAACGGCAATTTCTATGGACAACCGTGAAGTGATTAACACCGTTATCCTATAACTTTTTTACAGTACAGAACATAATTAACGATCTAAGATCACTGTAATCACTATAACGCGCGCTCGTTTTGCACTTCTCATCTATATCTAAAGTAAACTGGGAGAGATTTTGAGTTATATACCATACTATCCGACAATCTCTAGGTCAAATCTGCTTACTTTAGTTGTAATTTGGTCACTGTAACTAGAATATTTGTGCTCTGTGTTCGTATGAAATATTTGATTCCTCTTTTGAGGAATAAGACGTTCATCGTTCAGTAGAATTATCATTTTCGATAATCGATATACGCTCGATATACGCGTTCTGTAAGTTTAAAAGTCGTTTCATCTCTGACAGACATTATCTTTTCTTTTTAGATCGTAAATGATAGTGCTGTAATATATAAATAGTGAAATGGAATTCACTTAATCATAGTTAAGTATCGATGCAACCGACTCTGAAATGTTTCGTAATAACGATTTTCGTTTTCTCGTTTAGCAAGCTTAGACACCAACAGCTGCCCAATTAATCTCGTTTGGACTTTCGACCGATTTACGATGCTGTAAAAACTGGTCACGCTTAATCGCGATTGAGAGTAAAGAGAGTAGCATGTAATTTCGTATCTAAATATCGTTGTCTCTTACGTTATTTCTCCTTGAACTGTTCGGTTTCCTTTTTAAATTATTTTTTATACTCTTCCTCTCGCTTACGTCTAAGACAGCTAACAAACGATTAAAAAAAATCATCAAGGCCCTGGTTGGAAGGATTACAAAAGTACGTCGCGCATTTATTTTGCCTACACAGCGTATCTTATCTGAGAGGAGGATTATTTCACTGCACCGTAAGAGATTCTAGAATCTGTGAAATTCGAGAGTGTCGGCCAAATGCGAAAAG
>Ga0157363_1004150_pt1:10000-13294 | contig 13294 bp, 8 predicted proteins | sample AttsexASBM1_FD_111477 | JGI IMG/M metagenome (GOLD analysis project Ga0157363, IMG submission 111477) | Fungus gardens microbial communities from leaf cutter ant in Ribeirão Preto, State of São Paulo, Brazil - Atta sexdens ASBM1 | ecosystem: Host-associated > Fungi > Mycelium >...
GACGAAATTGTCAAGAAATTAATACATGATACATGAAAAATGTGAAAAACGAAATAGCTCCAAGATGAAAATTTGAAAGAAGTATATAACTTCAATATCTTGACAATCCGTCGATAAATACAGGAACAAATAATTATGACACCATGACTATGAGATCGAAAAAGTAACAATATTTCTACTATACAAAGAAATAAGCGCGGAACGAAGAATACGGTACAAACGAATGATACAATAAGTAAGAATAAACGATGACGAACGAAACAGCCAAAGAAAATTAGGGAGATTTGAGACTTACGCAAGTTTTCAAGCAAGCGGTACGTAATATTGCAGATTTTTTCGTTGTATGCTACGCAAATAAATTAGTATTGCTTAATCGTTTATTGTTCTATAGCCGTATATTTATATATGCTTATATATGCATTAATAGCAGCGTGGCGTATTTATTAGCAGCTAATGCTGCGCGAGATGGAATTTAAAAAAATTGAACAAAGCTCCACTGCGCGTCAAGCATTATCGGCCGATCTTAGACACGATTCGGTCCGAAGAACGAGCTACGCGAAAAATATTGTTCGTTCTGTTCTCCTTTTTGGCGAGGTTTCTTTCTACTGTACATGCAAAATATATTATCGTTTCTCGATAATATGATTATTGCAAAAAAAAATGATCGGACACATTGCCCGCATCGGCCATAATAATTATTTTAGTGTAATTATTTTTTCCGCTGGGCGACGTGAAGCGTGATCCACACCCCACTGGTTGCGATTACACACTCTCTCTCTCTCTCTCTCTCTCTCTCTCTCCCTCTCCCTCTCCCTCCCCCCCCTCTCTCTCTCTGTCTCATTTAATAAAAAACGTGTAAAATTATTTAAGTTCGCGATTAAATGCATAGCACTATCGATTTTATTTCTTTTTGAGATATAAAAATTAATTGTTATGGATATCAATTAATTGTTATGGATAAATTAATAATTATCTTTTATATGGTTCCATAACTATGGCGCAATATAATACGCTGATTGAATTATGAATGAATATAACAAATTTATTTTGATAACGTAATTCAATATGTAGATCAATATATTTGACGTATATTCATCACGCAAACATCATTAATAACTTTTTCATGAACATGATTAAATACTCAATGCGGCACAATCTGTGCAATTAGTAGAATTCGCTGAATTGAATTTATTAGTTTTACTTGTATAAAATTGATATCAATATATAGGAACAATCTGTATTATTATGGCAAATAGTATAAAGATTTTTAAATCTAATAATATATATAATATTACAGTATAATAAAACCTAATATTAAAAAGTATCCTAAAGTAAATTAAAAGGAACAATTTAAAAATTACAAAAGTAAACCATTAATATTTAAAAAAATCAATACCGATTTAATATTTAAGATCCTCTATCTTTAACAGAAAAAAAAAATAGACCAGGGGGTGTGGATTGGGCGATCATTTTCCATCATGCCTAAGCATATCGTCGGTTCTTGCTCGAGACTTTATTAAACTTCGATGTGTTCGCCTCTATATGTATAATTATATAATTCGTTGTGTCGAAACATTGCTTTGACCGTACGTGTCGTCATATTTTTTTTTTTTCTTATATTGCTTCTATAAAATATGTGTATAACAATGTTACGCATCTATTACTCGAATTTTGCTCTAAATACGTGGATGTACGAGTCTCTGTTTTATACGATTCCATACGCGCGTCCACGATCGCAACCATACCAGTCGATTCGCGCGAGCGACTACCCCCGCGATACCTCGCGCATCATTTTTTCACCATCGATTCAATATCACGGCATAGCCGCTCGTTTAATGACTGAAAATGTGCGCGTGTTACCAGTTACACGTGGCGCGTAAATTGCATATTCGTGCGAAATACGCAGGTGTGCGTCGACGATTTAGCTTGTAAAAAATGAGAAAGGATAAAGATTTCCCTCAAGGTTCAGCCCATATCTTCTGTAAGAATACTCGTTCATTTGTTGAAGACATAACTTCGACTATGCACACTCGTTGGTTACCGCACTTATCGATTAGCTATAGCTTTCATCGTTCTCTATCCCAATGGCTCGAATTCAATGAAATATTAAAATGAACGTCTACTACAAATAACTGTTAACCTCCTTTTTACTCTTAAACAATTTTAAGCGCAAGTATCTTCAAACAGCCACATTAGCATTGTTATATCAAGTCTAATGCAATTGTTGAAATTATGTAGTTGAAACAATATTTGGAAATATTTGACTCGTCCCAAGCAATGTTATTCGAAGTCATCGTTACTTAAATTATTGATCAACTGCAACAGATGGGATAATCAGTTCCGTTTAGTTCTGTTATTCTTTCAAAATACCTCTATATATATATATATATATATATATATGTCCAATTATTCCTAGGATTAATTCTGTGTTTACAATTTCCTAACTGAAAATTAATTTTAATATCAATAATTGAATTATGGAATCATCGATCACACCTGCGCGTTTCGATGTTACGGTGATCGGTCTCGATCGCAATGAGAAAGAATCGAGACCGCGCCGTGATCGAGATTCAACGAGCGCGGCTCGTGAACCGCAATTATGGATCCATCATCGGTCTGGCGAATTTTGGATTTCTTAGTTTACTCCCCGTTTTAATTTAGGCAGCTAAATATTAATAAATAATGTCTTCGTAACGAGCTTCGCGGACTAGAATCGTACGCGCTAGTAAATATATATATACTATATATATATAATAATATAATATAATAATATAATATTATATAATGTAATAGGTATATAATCGACTAGAGTGACTAGACTCTGCAGTGTGGACGTCATCGTTCGACGTGTTTTTTTTTACGACTTAACATTACTGGACGTTTTTATTAATGTTAGACATTATTAATAAACTCACGCTCTCCCTCTCTCTTGCTCCCTTTCTTTTCTTTTAATTCTCTATTCGTCTTTCCTTTTCACTCTTGTTTTCTTTCTTTCTTTCTCTCTTTCGCGCTTTCTCTCTCTCTCTCTCTCTCTCTCATTTCTGTTCTCTCTCTACTGGCACTTTTCTACTTAAAATCTACGGGCAAACCTTATATCCTCTTCTCTGCTCTTCGTACCCTCGCGCCTCTTCGCGATCAAGCGGCGATTATAGGGCACCGCTAGCTCTCTCTCGAGCCTTCGATCATCGTGGCGTTGTTGTTCTCCTTCTCGAAGCGCTGCTACAAGCCTCGATTGGTGTTCTGTTGCTGCGTGGCGTTGTTACCGGCATGTTGTGGCTGCTGCTGCTGCTGCTG
>Ga0157363_1004152_pt1 | contig 13291 bp, 10 predicted proteins | sample AttsexASBM1_FD_111477 | JGI IMG/M metagenome (GOLD analysis project Ga0157363, IMG submission 111477) | Fungus gardens microbial communities from leaf cutter ant in Ribeirão Preto, State of São Paulo, Brazil - Atta sexdens ASBM1 | ecosystem: Host-associated > Fungi > Mycelium > Unclassified ...
TAATCTATGTGTGACACTCTCTCTCTTTTTTTAATATAGATAAAAAAAAAGAAAAAGAAAAAAAAAAAATACTCTATATATATATATATATATATATATATATATATATATATATATACATACATACATACATATATATGAAGAGAAAACAGAAGATTTAAGAGAGCTCACAAAAAACACACACACAATGTTATTATAAACGATTAATTAATAAAAAAACGAATCTTGTTTGTTGTTACTTCTGGTATACCTCGTTATGGACCATCGCACCGATTTATCGTATCGCTAATTGGTTCGTTTTTTGAGTTTTTCCTTAAACCACGTTTTTTTTTTTCGTTTTATAGAGATCACTGCAAGTCTGAGGACGGAAGAATAATTGATTCAGGAAACCAGAATGCTCAATCTTTATTTAATATGTCGTAATGGAGGATGAATACCATACACAATATATATCAAATTGATATATAGCTGTCACGACGGAGAATATTGTGGAACTAAAAGTATTTTGCGTGACGATAAAACGATCTCCTCAAGTTGACGACATAATCTACGTGTCTTCCTCCCAGACGGTCTCCGTGAGTATGGCGATGTTGTCCAGGCCACGCATCGGTGCGTACTCGAGCGTCCACATCACATTCGTGAAAACGACTGCAGCAATATTATGAATAATTTATCAACGAGGAAATATCGTCGCGTACGATATCGTTATTGTAAAAATACGCGTGAGTTTGATATATGTATCTGAAATCATAAAACCTTAATAGCATTCACGAAATCATCGCTAATTTTCTCTCGTCCGATTTTAGATAGATCTTCAATAAATAAATATTTTCGATTCTCAAGAGGCATGTAAAATTAAAAATGTTTGGTATTGTAATTCAAATTAAATTTCTATCAAAGCGAGGAAAAATTGTACAGCATGCATCACAGATGAAATATAAGTAATTCAGAAATATTGATTCCTCTCAACAATGGTTGACAATATACTCGGACAATACTAAAGTTTCAGATTTAGAGTAAGACCGAGAAATATATATATGCTGATCCTCATTTTACAAAATTAATTATCCGATAAATGGATAATTAATATAATAAGCGAGTTTGAAATTAGAAATTTGATTCATTACAGCCTAATCCTTCGTTCGTCCGCCGTTATTACGCAATTTTGCCAGAAGTATGGAACACCTTTTAATCAGCACGTAGAATTAAAAGGCAAATTTTTGTAATTACATTATTATACATATAAATAATTCAACAATTATACAACTCACTAGAAGTTTAGTGTGGCCTTTTCAGAACGTCAACCACTCCGGTTTATCGCGAGCTGTTAAAGGTGCTCCGTACTTCAGTCCAATTTCAGTCGCAGCACTTACGCATCTCGCCCTGATGTAGATCGGCGATCAGCTCAGGGCACGAACTGTTGCAGGGATTTATAGGAGTGAGACGCAGCTGAGTCGCGCCACGAAGCTGAGCGAGAGCGATTAGACCAGAGTCGAGCTCGACTTTCTTGTAACTCGGGCTATTGTAGTCTGAAGACATGAGCACCCAATTGAAATGCGCCGGCGAAACAGTGCTGGAGAGGAAGTACGGTCGTTGATAGTACTTTCTGAGCACCTTCACAGCGTTGATGTCACAGTTCTGCCAATGGACAAACCACTTAGCCACTTCGGGGGCGTGCACGCGTCGAAGAAATGCCGCAAGATCGGACGAACCAGTACGCAGATTGGAGGTCAGGGCGCAAGGTACCGTCTCCATCAGCCGCTCGTTCTCCAAGTAGAGCTGTTGCGTCGAAAAATAATATTTCTTCACATGGGACTTTAAATATCACACTAATTCTTTGCTATGGCAATTTTGTCTTCGAAGAGAATTCAACTTTCGATAAGTGAAAGTTATCTACATTTTTTTCTTCAATTTGATTCCTGAAGAAGTTAAACATTTATAGTAATAAGGCAACAAAATTCATCTATTACTCACATGGGTGATATTATCAAACCAGAAGTAATCGGTATTCATGACTGCCCATGAATCCATTGCGTCGGTGATGATGGCTGGTGCATCGCGATTCAGGTAATTATCAACCAGATTACGATACCGAACGTCCGATAAACGATCAATCGTCTCCAACGCCTCGCAGGTCTGCAAGAAAGTTCTCTGTCAATTATTCAAGTGAATTTTAGGTATCTTAGATATATTTCTTCTTAAAATATTTTACATCTCAAAAACCGCAATAGAATCTTTTTCCCAAACGTAAAGATTGATTTTTCTTATTCTGAAAATACGAAGCGTACCACGCAATCCTCTTCCGTGATAGTGTAATCATTGTAAAAGGGATTGTTAATCATGCAGTTTTCATAATAGAGCGGCTGCCAGTTCCAGATCGGCAAAACTTTTATCAGCAGCAAACGGCTGAGAGCGGTGAAATGAGTACCAACGAAGTCCAACTGAGCTGCAAGACATGCCAGTGTACCCAATACTATCAGCACTAGGGTGCCACGACAAACGAGTTGCAACCATGAACGACGCATCGCTGCTACGAGCGGTTGGCATATAATGTCCATTTCCTCTTCAGTGAAGCCCGCTTGTTGACAGTATCTGTGAAAAAAATTTTGGATACAATAACAGCTCTAATAATAAAGAAAAAAGATCTCTATCATGCATAATTATAGAAATAATTTTTTTCCATAAATCTGCTTTTTACAAAATGATTATAATAATGATTTGGAAAAATATCTACTTGCTTATATATAATTTTGGAATTATCGTATACTGATGCAAATTTTTTTATTTCTTTTTTACTTAGGTGATAAGAGCGCAATGAAAATATAAAATAAAAATCTAATACAACTTCACAAATAATTCCACGTATATTAAAAGTGACTCGTTACTTGTAAAAGGAATTCAGCTCATCGTCAATCAGTCTTAGCTTCTCGGAGTGCGTCATCTCATGCTGTTCCTTGGTGTACGCCTTACGGGGCTGTTTCACGCACTTGCTGCTCGACATTATGACAGACTCTTTTGTTGTTTCACCGACGAAGAATCACTCTTCTCTTGCAGAAACGCAATATTCCAGGATCCGCGGCAGGAACGGGCTCGTCGCTATTGAACCGCGACCGTGCATGCGCGCGTTTGTGTCTGCCTACACGATATATTGATCGGCACTATCGGCGCATGGACGGCGCGAAAACCGAGAGAGAGTTTCGCCATTTTCGGAATTTTTTATCTTTATCTTTTGCTTTGGTAAGCGACAGATTTAGGCAGCTTTTTAAAATCGATCTTACTGAAGCTACATTTTTATAAAATACGAAAAGAAACGTCAATAGAAAATTTACATAAAATCTAATTGATTTTAAGATATTATTTTATTATAGAGTTTGACAATTAAATGATTATTTTTATCATCGTATAATTTTATACATATTTAAGAAAGTCTTTCTTTCATATTAAAACATTCGATTATATAGAATAATAAGTCAATTAAAATGTATTTCGAATGTATTGGATAAATGTATTTTTTTATTATACAATTTATTATATTTTCAGATTTGATTGTGAATGATCCTAATGGTATTGTTTGCTCATTCATGATTTCAAAAATTTCTAGTACACATCACTGCCTTTGATACTCTAATTTATTTCTGTACGTCAACTTTATCGGCTGGCGATAGGTAGATTCCATAACGATCTGCGACTGATCTGTAATGCGTGATCTACAATGGCAGTAGCAAGTAATGGATGAGGTTGTAAGAGTAACAAATTGACCAATCACAGTTTAATATGAGAAGAATAATCGACTGTGACTAGTCAATTTCTTACAGTCTCATCCATTACTGATACTACCATTGTAGACTACGCATAACTGACTTGTTATAACGTAAACAATAGAACAGTAGTAAACAGATAGGAACATATAGAAACTCTGCTACATAATTATAATAATCTGCGGCAATTATTAAAAATAATATTATATACATACATAAATTATCACAGATAAATACATGAATATATCGTACCGTGTGCAAATGTTTGTGCTGTCTCTCTCGGATCAAAGTCCGAAGGTTTAATTTATAACAATTCCATAAGTCGAACGTCAACGACAGTACGAAAAACAATGGCAATACAATGCTTAAGATTATTTGGTGAGTATCAAGTATTTCCTAATATTACGGAGAATGAAGATATTATTTTAAATATTGATTATAGCAAATAATGTGTCTAGAAGTACATGCATTGTCAATGTCAATCGACACATTACCTCGCATTCTATGCTGCCAGACACACATAAAATGTTATATCAAACATGCAGGTATTTTATAATATGGTGTAGGCAATAAATTACACTTCTATCTACTTTGCATATATAATTAAATAATCATCGTTATTAAAAATTTGTAATTACAGAGATTTCGCCGAGGAAGAATTAAAACCTATCGCAGCAGAGACTGATAAAAAACATCTTTTTCCAAAGGAGCAGATCAAGAAAATGGGCGAGTTGGGTCTTATGGGTTTATGTATTCCTGAAGCATTAGATGGAACAGGACTAGATTACCTGGCTTATACTATAGCTACGGAAGAAATCTCGAGAGGTTGTGCAAGTGCTGGAGTTATAATGAGTGTACAAAATTCCCTCTACTTAGGACCTATAAATGTATTCGGAACTGATAAGCAGAAAGAAAAGTACATCGTTCCCTATATGAGCGGTGAGAAAATTGGCTGTTTTGCTCTCAGTGAACCAGGTAATGGATCTGATGCTGGTGCAGCGTCTACCATTGCCAAAGCGAACGGCAGCGTTTATACGATTAACGGCACTAAGTCGTGGATAACAAATGCGTTCGAAGCCAATGCAATAATTCTCTTTGCAACGACTGACAAGTCCAAGAAGCACAAAGGTATAAGCGCTATCGTAATGGACAGTCCGACAACAGGCTTGAGCCTGGGTAAGAAAGAGGACAAATTGGGTATACGAGGTAGCAGCACTTGCTCCTTAATTTTTGAGGACTGTGAAGTGCCACAAGACAACACTTTAGGCAAACCAGGAATGGGCTTTAAAATCGCAATGATGACTCTAGGTATGTGACAATCATTATGTGGATTTTTACAAGTTAATTATTATTCAAATAATATTCTCTCTGTAGATGCTGGCAGAATAGGAATCGCTGCACAAGCGTTGGGCATAGCTCAAGCATCCTTGGATTGCGCGATGGATTATGCATCCAAACGTCAAGCCTTCGGTCAGTCGATCATCAAACTACAAGCGATTCAACAAAAAATCGCTGATATGGCTTTAAAATTAGAAAGTTCAAGACTGTTGACGTGGCGAGCGGCTCAGCTTAAGGATAGTGATAAACCGTACACAAAGGTGCGTTATAAATGTTTGGAGATAAATATTAATTCATTTTAGTAAAATATTCACTTTGAATAATACGGTCAAATTTTCTCTAGATTCTTATCTTATATATAATATTTAAAATTTTAATCTTATCTCATATATATTTTTCTATTGATTACATTTTATGTATCATATCGGATAAAGTAAACGCGCTTCTATGAATGCATAGAAAAAAATTTTTAAGTAATCACGATAGCTTTAATCAATTTAATCATCCACAAATCAAAGCAACAAAATCAAATGAGAAAAAATAAGGTAATTTTCACAAGGAATGAACAGATTTTTCAAGTATAAGATCTCAAGTAGAAGAGCTAATGAGTGCCAGTTGCAAATGTAATTTATATCGATGTCTGATGTCTTTTTATCAAAATCTTGTGTCCATTCATTTTACATTCTTCTCAGTTATAAACCAAGAAAAGTCCGAAGTTAATATTACGATACAAATAAATTTTTGCGCATCTCTCTCGTTGATCTACTGTCAAAATAATTTCTTATTTGCTAGGAAGCCGCTATGGCCAAATTGTCAGCATCGGAAACCGCCACATTCTGCGCTCATCAGTGTTTACAGATTCTGGGAGGAATGGGATACGTATCGGATATGCCGGCGGAACGTCATTACAGGGACGCGCGTATCACGGAGATCTATGAAGGCACATCAGAGATCCAGAGACTTGTGATCGCCGCAAATCTCATCAAAGAGTACGGCCTCAATTGAGATCGCACTCACTCAAGTAAGATAATTCTTCAGTATCTTTTATATGTATATCCAAAAAAAAAAAAACAAAATATATTTTGTACGTATTGCATCTAATATTAAATTTTATATATATATATATTAATTATATTTTTATATGGAGAGAAAAGTCGAAATAAATTTCATATGCTATGCCTTCTAATTTTATTAACTCTTGGTTAAATACTTGACTGAATTGAGAGACATACGCACATACGCGCGCACACATACACATACACTTACGTATATACGTATGTATGCAAGAAAATAAAACGCATATACACGTGCATATATACATATATACACATACACTGATATTTCACTATTAGCCCTTTGGCAGCGATACGGAATTTTTTCCTTTCCTCTTTTTTTTTCTATCTATCCACGATTTTTTTTCTACCCTGCTTGTACATCTAGAGCAGCTAGAACCAATCTATTTAAATAACTATTATCGTAGAATAACAAGTGTAATGTGAACCGCGTACATGTGTGAAACTCTCATATTTAACAAAACGAACGACATAGTCGTGGAACAAAGACGGACTCTATTAAAGTTACAAGCTTGTTTGAACGACACAGATGTGCCTTATTTCGATCGATTTTCCCTCGTCGATAAAATGATGAATAAATACCATGTGTCCATGTTTCTCTGTTTTCTCGTCTGTGATACATTGAGTACAAATACTATGTGCACTGTCGCGACTACCACTGTTCGTACATGAATACGAAGATAAAAGCTACTTTAGACTACATGCCTTCCAACGAGAAAATACAGAGAATACATTTACTTTGTGCAAATGACAGTTAAATTATATACTTCTCGTTACTGTTTTTCAATCTTTAATCGTATATTTAATTATAGATCCTATCACTAGGTGAGAATGCTGCTGCAAATCCAACCCATTAAAAGACTACTCTCATTTCATTCTAAGAGTCAATTCAATGAAAATAAATGTAAGCATTCCAAAATAAATTTTAAATATCTCGTATATATCGAGCTTTACTTTTGTTATGAATGAGATAGTTACAAAATTATCTTTTTTTTTTGTTATGATATTTTTTCTCACATAATATACTGAAGAAAAATTTAAAAACTTAAGGATGATCATAATAGTCTGTAACAGGTTACGAGCAGCGTTCCAGAATACTTTGTCGGTTGTACTAAGAGATCCATTGGAATGCAAAAGAACATTTATATATATATAATTTGAATTTCATTGTGTATGCTTCTTTCTTTTTATATATATACAATAACGCACTCTTTCGCCGTTCACTCGCTGTCACCAATATTGAAATAGCCTAAACTCTGCTTCTCTACATATGTGTGTATATGTATATCAGTGTGAGCTTTACATAGAATACATCATCTCCCCTCAGTAAACAATTTAGAGTGTAATATATTAATAACATTATTGTTAGCATCGCAGTATAATTAAAAAATCCATCAGTTTGGTCCTAACTCTTTAGGGAATAGATACATATATACGTCTCGCACTTGTCGATAACAAATGAAAGAATAGAGGAACATTATAGATTGAGATCTACCGTAGTACCTTGTCTCGTGGAATCGTAGAGGGATCCCATGAAATAACTACAGATATACATTTAAAATCTTTAGAACTTTTTAAATCGATCCTCCTGATCACATATACACTTTCGTAGAATTGAGAAAATACTCTCGAGCTTTCTTTCGAAAATACATAATCTAATACATCACACTTTTGGTTGAAATAATAGTTCGAGATACAGATCATTAATATGTAACATTTAGATTTTCAATTGTCATTAATATATTAAACTGTGGAATTTTTTAACTATTAAACTACGATCAAATTTGCGATGTTAAACATTATTTCCTTTGTTTTTTTTTCTTTATGTATTTTGCAGCAAGCATTTTGTCGATCATTAATTGAACTCCAATATCTATTATTATTGAACTACAAACTGCTGTTAAATAATCATAACGTTTTTATCTATGATGGTTTTCAAGAAACCAGATTCTTTTCAATTATGCATTAAACAAGAGAATCAGAAGATTCTGATTCCTTCCATTTCTTTTTCTTTTATAATAATAACTACATTATAATCTTTGACTGTAGATACATTTATCTAAAACGCTTGTAAATGTAAAATAAATTAAAATTGTAAGTAATTTGTAATAGACACTGAATCTAGACACGTAAATTCCAGAAATCGTCCGAATCCTGTGAAATCGTCTATGACAGAGCGTAACAGGGTGTACATCTGTAGGTATGCGTCTGTGTTGACATGTATAAGGAAATTGATTTAACCGTTCATAATAGAAGCTATCGAAGCCTCAATCATCAGCTCGCATACCCCGTACCTCACCTTGATGTCTTTGCTGCAATTGAACATATATATAAAAAACATTTCAAAAACGGATGAAATTTCTGACTTCTAAAACAAATATAAAAGACTCGCGTAAAACAAGATAATCGATTTAATTAACCTTCCAGCGGACGTGTCAATATATAGAGAACACAACCGCAGAATAAGACTGAAAGTTCGAAAAATTAAAGCATATCAACAAATAAACATTATGCGAAAATTTACAATATTTAAACGATCATTTATTTAAAAAAATAAGTGTTATCTTTTATCAGAAAATTAGTCTTAAAATGAAAAAGTCTTATTCATATTATAAATTAGTCGTATTATAATTATTGAAAATAATAATTGTCGAATGTTTTTTTAAAGTAAAATGAAAACATTTGTTGCATTTGAGGATGGTGGTTGTATTTCTGCACAACTTGCACTTCTCTCGCTTTTCACTTCCATTGAACAATTCCTGTGTATATCCTCTAGGAACAAATTTGTCCTGAATTTTCTGAAAAAATGCTCTGATATCTTAAAAATCGATTCTACGTAAACAACATGCGCTAACGGAACGCGACCTGAACGAATCGACGGCCCGAAAGATACTGAAGGAATATCTTGAGAAGCCAAGACTCAAAAAATAGATTTTGTATTTCCTCCATAAGACTTGTATTCCCTTCATAAGAATGACACGGAGAACACGCCCGCTGGAAGATTGGAACTGAAGAATTAAAAAAAAAGCGAAATTCTTCTTACCCTGTCTAATTCTTCTTTCGTATTGTCTTCGATTGCTCTAATATCCTCCATGGTTAAACCGTACCAACCATCTATCCAGCAAAACACTTGCCTATGGAAATTGGTAAACAGGCGCCGTTCCGCCTTTTGAATGAATCCTTCGATGCGGGTCTGCAGACCGAACCATTTGAATTCACAAGTGACTAGCTTGTAGCACGTCATCACAGGTTGAACATTATGCTTCCAGTCCTTCCCAACGAGAGGGCCCCGTCCTGTCTTCTGGGATTTGAATTTAGATGGATCCTCATCCACCTTGTAATCGGCACTTGCAATCGGATCGTTGGCAATATCTATATGCACTACCTCTCTGATCTTAAGCTTATCGGGCGGTAATTCATGAACCTATTCATGAGAAAGATACGTAAATAACTAAAAATACTTGCCAAACTCGATAATACTTACATTATGCTGATTGCCGACGTCGCCAATATGAAAGGACTCTATCATAATCACAAAATTATCTTTCATATACCCTGGATTCTATGGAAAAATCAAAGTAACGTTTATGAATTTATATTTAAACTTAATATCTTGTATATGTGAATAAATATATGCGCAACACTTACAGTTATGACTGTCTTACAATAGGGATAAGCGTTCCAAGCCTCTTCATGGATTTCTAGTGAGTTCTTTGGCAGTAAAATGCGAATAAAAGCAGGCACTTTACTAGCTAAATGATAAATCTTATATGTATATTGGCCTGATGAGTACTTTCCACCGAGTAACGGATAATCCGTAAACGGCTCATTCTTCAATACTTCAATGCCTTCTCCACCGCCTGTATTATTTTTACTAGCCTCTGCTACAGAATACAGTTGAGCTACTTGATACTGTTAAGGAGAAAAGAATATATAAATTCTTGATAATGTTCAAGGTACAATAAGTCGTTATATAATTTATATCATGAGATATAAATACTTATATATGTACTTTGACATGTTTTTGTGAGAACCATTCATTCATTTATTAATTCTTTTGGTTTGAGTTTCTTTTCATTCATTAACAGGAAAAAAGAAAAAAGGATTTAAATCCATGTGTAATGCGAATCTATTTTTTAAATTGATACTTGAAATAAAATGATAATCATACTATTATTAAGATATATATCTCTCATTTTATTACATACTCTGAAGCAGATAACAAATAGAAAAATAGAAACAATAGTTTAAACAGCAATAGATAATAATAAAATAGATAACAATAAAGTAATAGATAATAATAAAAAACTTGTGTGTTTATGTGATAAAATAGGTTTCTAATTATAAATTCAGCATTGTTTATGCAAGATAACTCTACATAAGTACTCAGGCAAGCGTGCCATGTAGAGGATAATTAGATGATTGGTGAATTTTCTTGATTGCACGGCAATGCTAAGATTAATTTCAACTGTCTGTTTTTGCAATCTAACATCCAGGTAAGTCTCAAACTGAGTCATTATGAGGAATGGGTCTCCTGCGACAGATCAGACACGTACCTCTTCCACTGTGAGGGGCAGAGTGACACGGCTGTAACAGACAAATAATGAATTATGTCAGCGTTATATATCGAAAAGCAAGGAGACGAAGAAAATTAATGGATAACGTAATCGTGTCCTTGAGTCTCAGGATAGAGAGGGGACGCGTTGTCGTAAGATGCATGTATCACCCGGCCGATCTTAATTACATGAAAAATCAAAGCTGATCAATAAATTTGTGAAATTTATGACCGAACGATCCGCATTATACGCGATCGTCGCCAAGAAAGTCTAAGGTCAACTGAGATTCTCTGCAAAGCTGCACTTTTATCGCACTTCCCGCTGCTGATCAGAAATCATCGTATACTTCGGTGAAAGAAAGAGAGAGAGAAAGAGAGAGAGATAGAGAAGTGCAGAAAGTGCAACCTCTAGAATCATGCGGGATGATTCATAAGGGATGAAAGGGCCACCATCCTTCTCGCTCTATCTCTTTTTCTTCAACTCTCTTCTTCTCTTTCTCCAACCGCATTAAAGATCACCAATCATTGTGACCTATGTCGATCGGTTTTAAATTTCGCTGTGCTGGCCTCCGTTGGCCATGGCGAGGAGCGAATTTCGGAAATCCGTGCCGCGCGGCGCGCACCTGCAGCCCCCGCTTCATACGATCCCCGTCATCATCGCCGTTGCCATCCTTTTCCTCCCCCTCTCCATCCCGTGCTACACTTACAATTCCTTGATGAGCATTTTAGTCAGCAGAGCACATGGACCAGTAGTGTTCAATCAACAGACTGGCCACCGACAACGATGAGATAGAGCAACAAGACCCACTGACGACACCGCTCCCTCTGCTCCTCGTCGGCTACCGATCTGATTCACGGCTTGTGCTATCGGCTCGTTATCGGCTCGCCGCCGTCGCCACAGTGTCATATACCCGCAACGTCTACCGAGCAACGCCGACAGGACTCACCAACCGACTGACACACTCCGAGCCAGACCGCTCCGGCCGCTCCACGGTCCACACCACCAGCAGTAGCAGCAGCACACCAGCATGCACCAGCAAGCAACCGCACCGCCACGACCGCGCCAATGGAGTCACACACACTTGCGCGCGCTCGCGCCCGCGCACACGTGTACGACTCCGCACACCCCTCCTCTTCCCAATCCTCGCTTCGCGGGCCACTCCTCGGCCTACCTCGGCCGCCCTCGGTTATCGCCGTCATCGCCGATGACCGTCCAATATCTTCTCCCTCATCCTTCCTCTTCCGTACAAACTTTGCCGCTGACGTCATTGCGCGAGAAGTTAGGCACGCGTGCGTGCACCGATTACCAACACGTGTATTACCTTTTGAAGCAAATTTCGAGAAGGAAATCGAGAAAATATGATGCTTGTAATTTATAATTCATCACTATGTTGTTATTGTATAAATATGCGCATATTTACTTTTCCCTCGTTTCCCTCGTTATCAACGCGAAACTGGTTTTCAAACAATAATTGTAAAATAGAGATTTGTTCTTTTTCTACTAGGACTGCACTTTTTGCGCGGTTCATTTTTTTGTTTTTTGTCTCATGTGAAAAGAAAAAGAAGAAAAATTAAATGTGCAATTCAGTCTTGGGATATGGAAAAAGAAGAACAGACTTTAGGAATTTTAGGTTTCCATGCCTTCTTGGAGGAATTACGTTGGATGCCCTGATCTCATTAAGGGCGGATTTTCAAAAATCTTAAGATTTCCATGTAGAAAAAACATAATGGAAAAATCATAACAGGATGAGATAATCAATCAAAATGTTGAAGATATATAATGTATAAAAAGTTACGAAGTTTCAATAAGCATTTTCATAAACTTTAAATATTAATTAATTTTCTTTATATTAATTAATCTCTACAATTCTTTTCTCTTTGCAATTTTTGCTTAATTGTGGAATTTTTTTCCACTCATTTTAATTATCTTTGTATAATTAATAATAAATATTTTGTTCATTTTCATTTTCAGTAATAATATTACACTCGTTCATAAACTTCCTGAAATCAATGGCTGGTTTATACATTTAAATCCAATGAGGAACTAAGAGCAAGACCAATCATATTTAAGAATTTTATAACAGTTACAAAGCTGTTTTCTCTGCTGAACGCAGCCAATAAAATATTTATTATAAGAGTTGTGCATCCATTCCCTTTTTTTGGGTCAGAGACCAAATTTTCTCCATAAACTTCAATGTAAAAAGTTTTCACTTTTCACATTTTTTTAATGGAAAAGTAAAAAATCGATACAGAATCGATGTTTGGAATTGGAACTTCAAAATTTAAGGAAATCCGTTGTTAAAGGGGAAAGGAACGATGAGAGTTGCGGAATCGAAGTATAGCAATGTAGCGCTAGAATCAAACCTCATGAACTCATGACACACGTTATTGACTCGAGACAACCCAAACAATCTACAGTGTAATTTTATTATGGATGAAAGACGAAGGAAAAAATTTTAAATTCAATCATTTTGATCAAAAAGGTACATTAATATTATCCTTAATGTTTTCTTGTTTAATTACGCTGATACTGTGTACATTCCCGTTTTAAATCAAAAATTACTCAA
>Ga0157363_1004153_pt1 | contig 13291 bp, 8 predicted proteins | sample AttsexASBM1_FD_111477 | JGI IMG/M metagenome (GOLD analysis project Ga0157363, IMG submission 111477) | Fungus gardens microbial communities from leaf cutter ant in Ribeirão Preto, State of São Paulo, Brazil - Atta sexdens ASBM1 | ecosystem: Host-associated > Fungi > Mycelium > Unclassified ...
AACAATAATATTAGTCTGTGCGTTGTATGACGTATATGTGTGTGTGTGTGTGTGTGTGTGTGTGTGTGTGTGTGTGTGTGTGTGTGTGTGTGTGTGTGTGTGTGTGTGTGTGTATGTATAATATGCAATTAGACTTCTTTACAAGCACATCTGATGGAAATCTTTCCTTCATTACTTAAATGGTGTTTCTCACGGTTAATTGCGAATGTCCATTTATTACTTACGGAGGAGCATACCGCGCATCCGACCATACATTGTGCTCCTCCACTATTTAATCACGACAAATCCATTAGGAAATACCGTGTACTTTCATTGGATTGTCCATTGACTAGTTATCGGCAGGTCGCAATAACGGATTCAATGCTGGATCATTCACGATATACGGGTACTTATTAGCCGTGTTCCTAGGTTAATGCGATTATCTGTTTATCCATGTTGAATTGCTGAATACTAATTGAAAGATTACGCCTCGCATTATCGACTAACCACGTAAATTCATGTATTGTCAAGGGGATCATTATCTGTATATAATAAGCCTAATTCTCTGTTGCAGAGTATGCTGCCAACATATGTGTTTCCCTCTTACAATAATTCGGAAGATATTATAAGTAGTATACTAAAGTTTAATCAGACTCTCCTCTTCCCACTTTATCCTCTTCTCCGTAACTTTTCCGATGTATCCCAAGATTTGTTCTTAAGTCTAAAATTTAGTGTTTTTATTGATCTGTCACTTTATATACTTACCTGTCAACTTTCTATCCACTTATCTATAAATTTATACGTACGTTAATAATGTCTGATTATTTGATGTAATTAAATCTCTGTCTATTTGATGTTATCTCGGCTACTGAGGCTATAAACCACAATCTCTAATTTATGCCAAAATGGATCTCATCAAAGGCACTAAAGATTTGAATCCTTCTAAATCTTTCTTGCTCATTACAGACTTCTATCTCTTCATCTTCTTTGCTCATTGTATTAGACTCTTCCTTTGTCTCATCTTAATTCTTTTAACATCTATTTTAATTCCGCATTAGCTCCTCGCTCCTCATCCATTAAAATACTTGGCGTCCACTTCGACTCTTTCTGGTTTTTCAGCGTTTATGCCACTGTCAAGTGTAAAATAGCTTTCTTTTGTCTCCCTTTCTCTCTCGTGATATCTCTCTCCTTTTTAACTCTATAAAAATTCCTCTTATCTCAACTTCTCATAGTTTTATTATTCTACTAGGCTGGAAATGTGATCTGCACATTTCCGGTTGATTTCAGGTTGACCCAGCAATTACTTAATCGCATTTAATTCATCCAGAACTTCTAGGTTTCCATAATATCCATAAATATAATCACATATTCCCACTACAACACTGTAAAAAATCGATAGCTTCAACTTTTATTTAGATTACTTTTACACCGTATCTTTGCTCTAACATTCTTTTATATCTTCTCCGTCACCCTCTACACTTTACCGAATTCAATTCCTGCTACATTCCCAACACCCTTTAAGAGCTATCCAGACAAATTTGCATAGTCGCGTAAACATATACATAAAGAAAATTAGCCAATCACATTTTACGTTCGTGCTTATAATATTATAGAAATGTGATTGGATAAGTTTCTTTATGCATATGAATTAAGCAGCTACGTTTATCTAGATAGATCCTTGTGATGGCTGCTTATCCTTTCCTGTATATTGTTCCGTCAAATTCAAAATTATCTTTTCCCACGCTGCCGGCAAATATTTTAACATATTATCTTCTTTCTTTCAATTCTTTTCTCTCTTTTCGCGCCACAGTGACAAACTTTATCTCATCGAATAAATATACTGATTTCATCTCTTGCTGCTTAAATCAGCCAAAAAAGGCGGTTTTCGCATATTAACACGAAAAATATTCTCTGACTTTAATCTGCAGCCAACGTCTGTTTCCTGTACTTTCTTTTCGTTTATATGTATACTTTGTATGTTTTTCATGTGTTTTTGTATGAACACAATAATATGTTAATAACTGTATGCAATGTACAATATTTTTAATGTGATTAAGTATAATTTATAACATATTATTTCATTCAATTACTGATATCTTAGCTTTTTGTCTATTTTTCGCGTATCTCAGTGTAATTTTGTGAATACACAATAAAATAAAATAAAATTACAATTGTGAATTCACAATAAAATAAAATAAAATTATCTTCATGTGATAAACAAAGTTTATTAAATAAAAATAAATAATAATTTATTTTGTAAATTTTATTTATTAAGTGAAATAGAAAAAATTATGCTGTAATTCCTTGATTTTTAATATGTCTTTTCCACTATGATTAAATCATCTGTTAATAAAAATACTATTAAAATGAACTGAAAATACTATTAAAAATCGTATGCCTAATATATATTGAAATATATATTTCAAATATTTCAAATCCGACACTAACCAAAATCATTCTCAACAGACGTCTAAATCCTTTATCGACTACCCGAAAAAGTAACGTCGAATGTTGTCAGATCTACTTTCACACATGTGACACACGAAAGCTTTAATATCTGAGTTGAATTTCTTCCAGACTATCACGAAGAAAGTACGTTTTAAACGTTACTCTGGGGAGGCATTCGCTGCCGTTGGTCGGAACGCACGGTTGCTTGAGGCGATAAGAAATAAAAATTATCATCATATGTGGATATCGCCGTGAAATGGCCTGTCACACGAGCACTTTGTCTTTGCATTATTATTTCTTTTACTACGCTGAGGATCGCTTTTATCGTCGACCTTTCCATAACACTTTATTTCCTGTATACGATGCGATTTTCGCACCGCAGCCGTTTTTCCATGCAGACATGTGTCGTTTCCGTAGTTTATCGACATTTCGTCGCCGAAACAGTGGTTTTGAAATCGTTTCAACAATATTAGATCATAAACTCAAGTCTAGTTACGCTAGTAAACCCTTTGCCACATATAAAGAGAAAGCATAAACCTTTTATATAAATATAATAGTACATCAAATAAAAAGTAAAAACTATTATATATGTAGTACAATCTTTTAAACACAATAGACAGATCTAACATTAATATAAAATTTATTTTCATTTTATCTGACTATTCTTTACAATCTTAATACTGTCTAATGTAATATTTTATACATTATTTTCAATTTAAATAAGTAGATACTTTCAATACTATTTTTCATAATGCTATTGTTATCGCAATCACGTTTATTGAAAAAAACTTGCAGTAACTTTCTGTCACGTGTTACACTGAAATTGTCGCGCGAGAACAGCATTTAAATGTCCAAGCTGAACCGACACAGCGCGAAGCGTCTTTGCGCTTTTCTCTCCTTAGAAACTTAGTTCATAAACTGCAACGCGATTAACTACCGCTATCAACGTGACCAGGACATTTTGCCTCGAAGGCGACGGGAGAAAACGCGAGAAACAACGGCGATGTCCCAGCTATAATGCGAGCTCAACGTATTTCTCCGACGACGCCCAACTTCCGCCAGGACGAACGGCCAACATCCGGAGGCGGGCACATTTCTCTACAACTTGGTAATTGGCTTAGAACGAGCCTTCAACTCGCGAAATTTCTCTCGTGGAACCGTAGAAACACATATACTGCACTCGTACAATTGTGGAGAACAATTGTTATTACGCAACAGCCGGTAAAGGTTGTGCGAATCATAAATAGAAATCTAACAAATTTTTTATCTCTTTTTTACTCAGAAATTAAGTTTTCGATATTAAACTGTGTTAATACTTCGACAACTTTCTAACTATTTCTATAAACAATAATATAACTTTTGTACGATATAGGAAAATAATGGGCAAAATTATAAGTTAAAGATTATTCGCATTCCTATAAAATTTGAAATTTACTCTCCGTTTTCTTCTTTCTTACTTTTATTAACTTTAGAATGTTATCGCTATTGAGTGTATAGCATTGCGATCGATATGTATAAAGAAAGATCGATATGTATAAAGAAATAGACCACTCTTAATTAATTATTATATACTCATAATTAATGTAATACATTTCACAACTTTTAATAATAAAATATTTATTAATCTAGATTTGTGTAACATAAGTAACCTAATTATTAACTTAGAAGATGAAAACGAATAAACGTGCTATCAAATTAAATCTTAAAATGATACGTCCATTTGTGTGTATGTATGTTGTCTTCCATACGCAAATAAAATATATAACGATAATAATAACACAAAACTTCTTAATATAACTGAAATTATTTATAATACTGACATCAAAGAATCCAAACAGATAAATAATGAATAGAATTTTTAAAGGCTAGTTTCCGCTAGTTTTTAACATGAATACACACAATGTGAACCTTCTGATAACCACCGAAACCATAATTTGATACTTAATAACACCATTTACTTACTTAAAATTTACGTATCGATAATTACGTATCGATTCTAATTGTAAGATTACGTAAGAAAATAATTTAATTATTGATCTTCCGTCGAGGACGGTGTCACGATATTTCTCCGCGCATGAGCGATCGATTCAAAATGTACTTTGGCTTGGAGATTCTTTATGCAAAATTTCTGCAGGAGTGACGAGTCGTAAAAGCTCTCAATATCAATGATTCCATGATGAATTGCTACCTCGGTTTTCGTCAGTAATAAAGAATTCCAGGGCGCCCATTCAAGCTCACGTCGGAAGCGAGTCAATCTTAACTCGTCGAGGTCGTCGCACTCAGAAATACCTGACCTACCATGCCAGACTTTGTTCACCAAACGACAGATGACTTTGACTCCGATCACAAAAGCTAAACTGCCATAACAACCCATCTTGGCTTCGAAACGTCTGATTTCCCATAACATTCTCTCGTATGGCTCATACACGATGCGAGGCCCTTTCCGAGTTTGGATAGACATACAGTAGACACAAGAAGAAGAGCGTAGTCGCCTTTCACGGGGAAACTTCTCTAAGGATAAGAGCTTGCCACAGGTTCTACACAGCCGTGTGATGTTGGTATTCGACCAATCGAATAAATGTATGTCTTCCTCGATATCGCCTGAGATGAATAGAAATTATTAATTAATATCTAATTCTTCTTATTTTAAAATTTAAAAATAATTCTGCGTATATATATATATATACTCTTTCTTTAACTATTTAAGTTTTTATTTACAGTTTTAACAAATTATTTGGAAAAAATTATTATGCTGCTGTAAATGAAAGAAAAAATTGAAAAACCTTGCAGAGTATTGCGTGCCAGCTTAAGAAAGCTCAGCTTCAGTCGATTCCTAAGCCAATTAAGTTTGCTTGTATTCACGTGACACGTTAAAAGGTCTAGCTCTTGGTTAACTAAATAAATGAGCTCATGCGATTGGCTGCACGTGTGCATGTCAGCGATGTGTTTTACGTCGTGTAATAAATCGACCCGTTCTGGGATAGATAAATTCTCGTTGGCTAGCAAGGCATAAACGTTCCTGTGTTGGCGGGCTCGCTGAACACGCAAAGTGTCAACCAGAATCGGCCGACCTCGACTGTCCTGCCAGGTAATCGATCTGGATAATTCATCTAGGAATCTATATCGTTTTTGTTCTCTACTCTTGAGACGAACAATGGTCTTCATGGAGTCTATAGCGCGCAACAACTCGACTTCTTTTGATAAGATTAAGCCACAGGCTGCGATCCTCGATGATCCAAGGAGCGTGAGACTCGCTCGCTCGGTCTCAAGGATTCGCCAGCGATCTAGGAGATTGTAGAGCGATTCAAAGTCCGAACTCGTACGTGGCGGGCAGCGATTTAGTATCACGAAATCCATGCCGCTGTAGGTGGACAACATCTGAGAACATTCGATCACGTTCGCCTCATCACATCGAGAAACATCAGCCACTTGGAAAGCATTCGCTCTGGCCGCCACTCTAGCTCGATAAGCCCTGCGGACCCAAATTGATAATTGTTTTGAATTTAATCATAATGAAATTTTCATTCTGATATACAAAGATATATATTTTTACGAATTAAATTGTGCGAATAGATTAATAAAAATTAAAATCTCTTTCTTTAACTTTGTAGCATTTTTATATTGTCTCAACAAAAATTTAAAAGTAATTACAAAAATATTAAAGAGTTATATTTTCTCTAATGTAAACTTTTTTAGTGTGTAAAAATAAACTAATATATATACATAAGATGGCGCATGAAATGTAATACTATTTAATTATCCAAATTTTTGGATTTTGATAAATAATTCTGTACTAATTCTATTAAAAATAAATGTGTTATAAATGTGTTATAAATGATGACATTTTGCGCCTGCCACCCTATATATTATAAACATCTTGTTTGTAATAAAATGACCCTCTACATTATAACATTTTTATATTGTCCCACCAAAAAGTTTAGAAATAATTGCAGAAATATTAAAAGTTGTGCTTACTAATTTAAACGTTCTTTATATATATAATATTATGTCAAATTAGAATATAGAGTAGGCGGGGCTAATTCCATCAGTTTCAACTTTAAAGAAACTTTAAAAAAATTTACGACGATAAACAATATCTCTTACAGTGATGTGCTTACAGCAGCTACATTATGCAACAATGATCGTTTCTTGAGAGCACTAGCACAACCTTTGAATATTCAAAATGTGCTGTTCAGAAACATAAGCATTATATCGCGAGAAATGAACGCGAGAAATAAGAAAGCCCTGCTTCATCCTATGCATTATAAATTATTCGTAGTATCTTATTCGTAGTAAAATCCTTACCTATAACATCTCTGTATTTTAATAACATTATCAAAAATTTTACTATTATCCTGATAGGATAACGGTTTGATTTCTTCGATTGATGCTGGTGTTCTAAAGGAAAAAATTCCGGGTACTATAATTTTGTCACGTACATCGGGCAAAAATTGCATCGCCTCCACCTGCACTGCCTGATCGTGGACGACGTTAGTGACCGTGTCCACGACCGCAATGGTCTGTGTGATCCTACTTTTCGTTCCGTCGTCGCTGCATGTTTGCGTGCAAGCATTGTGATAGATCAAGCCGGTAACGATATTCCTCCATCCACCAAGAAATGGCTTTGTCCTTGAGCCATAATCTTGTATTCTCTCAACGATCGCCATGGAGCGGCTATCCCATAGGATTTAACCACCTATGTCTATAAGAAAAAGGTATCGATCAAGAAAGTTGAGAGACAAAAGCATAATATCGCATAATAAAGGATAGATTACGTAATTCTGTTTCTTCTATCGAAAATGTGAAACGAAGAAATATTAGATTTCAGAGAAACGAAAGCTCTTGTATTTAAAGGAATATTAATATTATAATTTCTGATTATAATACAATGTGAATGTATTTTACAATTCTCACAGAAAACCATGCTTTAATTTCTCAGTAATAATCCTCAGCTTTTAAATGATAGATAATATTATAATACAACAATATTTCAGCATAAATTACGATGAAATATATGAAAACAAAAAATTCCAATAATGTTTTATAAAATTATAAAATCAGAGACGACGGTATAAAAGTAGTCCGAGATACGTAAATTATTACATTTTTAAAAGTCATATTAATAAAAAAATATTATAATATTTAATACATTCATAATGTAAAATTATCAATTCTTTATTTTTATTAATTTTTATTTATTACTTTTTAGATTTAAATAAATATAATAATTAAATAAATAAAAGTTAGTGTTTTTTATTGCAAAAATAAACAGAAATTATTTCATATGGATTTATTTTTACAAAAATTATTTAAACATTGTTAAGTGCCTTAGCATTCATTGTTGAGAAGAAATAATTAATTTTTTATTCGTTTATAAAGAGATTGTTTAAAAACTTCTTTTCGCAATAACCGATTATATTGTTCACGAAGGAAAAAACGACATGGATACTTTGAGCCAGCTATTTTACTTTATTTTTTCTTTTAAGTTGGTTGAAATTGCTTGCGATCTTTTATCTTCAGCATTGCGCGATGGTCCATCTCATGGGACTTAAACGCCTACGTCCATAGACAAGTTAAAACCCACCAGGTCCAGGTCGCAAAAGTGGAAGAATAACTATCGTAGCGACCTGCTGCTGGGATAACGATAATACTCGACAGTAAAGGAAATTACTATTCTCTTGGTTTAAAAGATCTGACAGCAAGCTGCAGTGGAAAATGCGCCAGCTAACACTTTGCACTTTCGCACAAGCTTTATGGAATCGCAAAGAGTGCATAGATATACAGCCGAGCAAGGACTAGCGGAATAAATACAAATAATCGAAAATTCTGGCGCAAATGCATATATAAAAATAATGTTACTTCAATCATATACATATAATTATTTTAAATATAATTATAATTGTAAAAATAATGCTGAAATTACAATATGTAAAATTATTGAAACATGTCTTACAACAAATTTGAACAGGATCATAATTATCAATATATACTATTTAAAAATAAATATTTAATAAAGAAAAATATTTAACAATTAAGGAAATATTTAACATAAATTTGATTTTGCAATATATATTGTTCCATGTATCGTTTCTTTTTTAAAATATTCCATCTAAATTTGTACTATCCTGATCGTCAAGAGTCGTTTATATTCATATTGTCTGATATCGAATTCTACTTTGCAATTTGCGACAAAATATAGTTGTTCTTAGAAAACATTTCTCTTTTTGAAATATTTGTTTTGTATATTTATACGATACCATATGCGAGAGAAATATTTTCCGCAAAACTGTCGTATAAGTAAGATAAAATGATGTATATTTTATGATTAAAGAGACTATCGAAGCTGTCTGTTGAAACCTCGTGTATTGCATATTTATTATTTAATGTAACGTGTAAACTTTTTTGAATCCAGTATCTTCGTTTCAATCCATTATTTCACAAATACATAAATTTATAGATTCTCGGTTTTGCAAACCGTTTGTTTCTTAAACATTTAGATTTATAGAGCTCTTATTTTTTGAATTCCGCTCATAGCATTCTAGATCTTTGATCTTTTTTTTTTCGTTTAAACACTCAAACATCTCTCTTTTATACAATTTTGTAAATTTAACTCTGTTAATGGAATGTTTATTTAAGTAAATTCGAATTGTCCACAACTTGTTGCAGCATAACTCTGTATCACTTCGTAATATCAAAAAATATTTAGAGAAAATAGTATTATGATCCTTAATATAAGCTACGAGTTTATATTAATATAAGCGATATAATTAATTATAATATATTATATATTAATATAATATTAGGTGTAGTAAAAAGAAATCCATTATTTTTCCATTCAATTTCATGCAAAAATAATGAATTTCTTTTTATTATCTAATATATAATATATTATATATAATATATAATATATTACATATTATACAATTAATTATATTATATATTATACAATTAATATATAATATATTATGTATTAATATAAGCTACGAGCTCGTATAATATAATTTATACCGCGTCTTAATATTTCCGCTATTAGCAAATTTCAATAATTATTTACAGAATCATTTGTTCACAACGCCATTATAGCGCTAATAATATGCTAATACACAATAGCCAGCATTTATTGTAAAAAACGCATTTTTACTTTTAAGCATTTAGAAACATTTTAAAAGTATATTTTGAAATTTAATTATACATACTTCCTTATTTTTAAACTTAAGCGTATGTTCTAAATAATAAATACTGATCATAATGTTGAGTCTATCAATTTCGATTATGTATAACGCCGACAAATATAATCATTGAGTTTTAAATATTATTTAAATATTATTAACAATTATTATTAACAAATATTATTATTAACAAATATTATTATTATAATAATATTATTATTAACAAAATTATTATAAAAAGTATAAATGGGGCAATATATCATCTTTATAATACCTTCTGCTCTTTGAATAGTATAAAAATAACATAAAGTATAAAAATAACGTGAAGATCTTAGAGAGCATGAGCGTAAACATCTTATTTAGATTCTTTTCTTTTTCCACCGTGACAAAACAAGGAAATACTTTCAGAAACTTCGATAAGTCAAAGAGAGGAAAGGTGCTCAGGTCAGGAAGAGTTATTTTCATCGAACAATACTCTCGACAAATAGCACTTGCGGCGACAATTTGCAGGCAATAATTGGGAAAGATGTTTATTTTGAGGGAATTAGGATGGAATGAAAGAGAATAGAAAGGGTCGACACTCACAAAATGTCGACAAGACGTAGCGAAAATCACATCTGAGTATACTTTCTCGACCATGTATCGTGACACAAAATGCACTTTCCTGTGTATTATAAATTACGCGCGAGATGCCAGGACAAAAGGACGCGAGTCCTATCCTGGTGTTGCTAAGAGACGGCACGGCGCGAGCACAGCAAAACTTTTCGCGAGATCGTCATCTACGAAGCGAAGTCAGCGGAGATGGGCGCGTTATACATATTTATGCAAAGCAAAGGATATCGGAGGGAGAATTTTAAGTTAGATATAAACGGACGAGAAAGTTTGTCGTCGCGCAACACCTTCCTCTCAACCTCGTCGGCGGAAGTTATGCGCTTCCTCGCAGCGAACGTAATTCGCTGGTAAACTCTGCGACAAATATGGATAAAACGAGAGATTAATGATCGCGATGAACGAAGGAGTTGAACCATTATCGAGCAAGAAATATAAATTGCTTAAGAATCCTCTGTTAAAATATTCATAATTCTTGTAAGTTAGCGTTTTATTGTGGCCTTTTTTTTATATAAAAAGTGACTATGACACTTTTTTCTAAAAGACAAAATATAGATTGCAGATAGCTTTAATGACTAGCTGGCTGCATAGTAGACCACTAATGGACTATTATTCGACATTTTTTTTCAGGCAAAACATAAAAGCCTACAAATGGCTCTAACTTACTTTGATGCATTTTGGCTTCACTTATAATATTCATTAAATTTAAAAAATCAAGAGTGAAACATTCTATATCAGTATTATAAATATTTAATTTAGCTTATAACAGATAACAGATAGACGAAAGATGCTATAAAAACACGGTACCGCATACGCATATAAACGTGATACTAAAGAAGAATTACCATTTATAAAGTACTCTCTATAAAATGTCTGAATATACAGCGAGGATTTCAAGGGGAACAAAAGAAAAGGACTAGTGAGGTACGAAGGATTTTTGATGGAAAGCTGAATTTTATGAAGTACCGCTTTCTAGTGTACCCACATTGGTAATCGATGGAATGGAAAATGGTTTCATTTTACGAAGGCCAATGCTTCTTTAATAATTTGACTGGCCATTCTTTTTTACACCAGAACTTTCTACGCAAAAGAAAACTAAAAAAAAGAGTTCAATAACAATTGGAAATCACGATTTGCACACAACACATAATAACATATCAATGTAACTGGGATAGCTTTGTTAACGAAATGATGAAAAAAGAGAACAAACAAACGAGTCGATCGATTGCGCCTCTCGTGAATGATTTCGCAGCAAGAGACGAGTTTTCGATGGAAACATGCGGCGAACAGTGTAGACAGCAAGGGAAGTAATTAACGCAAACATAGCAAATACAAAGAAAAAGAGCGCTTATTTCGCGTTTTTACAAGAGCACGTCCTTAATTGGGCGCTCGAGAAATATGAGAGCGACAATGACGATTGGGGATCCAAATATTACGAACAATCAACGAATTTAATTGCTACACGGTGCAATTACTTGCAGCACATAAATATTAATGCAGCGTTCATTATTATAGAGAAGTTGTGTGCCCAATTTCCTCCACTACGAATTTATAACAAACTCTCAAAATAAATACCTTCAAAATTTAAGGAAGAAAATTTATCGAGAGACTCACCCAAAGGCAACACGAAAGCACTCTGTTGTCGCACGATATCACAAGCATTTCATAATTTAAGCAAAATCTTAAAATACTTTTCGTGTAATAGCTTTATAATTTTAATACGGTTTCTATGTAATTTATTAAAATTGCATTATCGCCCGTTATAAGCCGGAAAAATGCTTTTATCGCAAAGCGATTGCATTTCTCGAAAGATTGAACGACTTAGTCGGATTAAACTGAATTGGTGCGCAAAGTAGTGCACATCGTCGATCAAATTTTGACATTCGCGATCCACTGGGATAAGTAGATCGCGTCGAAGAGTAGCTTTTAATGCAACCTACGTATGTACTACCTCCATGTGCGAGACCTCCGCAGCGCGGCACCTGAAAGCTCAAAGCCTTAAATCCAACGTTGCCAGTGGCAACGTGCTTGGTCGATCGGTCAAAAGCCTTCTCTTGTCCATTATTTTTCGATTTTGTGTGTTCCCCGATTCAAAAGCCTCCGCGACGGATATGAATTCAGACTGGTGTGCGGCGGACATTATGCGCCCCGGGGCAGAGAATTTTCGACGGCATTCATACATCTCCGCTTTCAGCGTTCTCTGCGAGATGCATGTATAACGCATTCGAGGCAAACATGCACTTTAAAACCTCAAGTGTATCAAATCTGATACGTTTCCGCGATATCTGCGTTCCGGAGGTACTTTCTTAATATTAAGTTCAACTAAACTCTCAAGTATATCTGGATTCGCAAACACTTATTTCAGAATTCCAATAACTATTATATTCTTCTCTTCTTTTTTAATTTCCATTCTAACAAATTACATTGAGCATAAATCGATTCGAATTATTCGCCCGCGGGACCAATTAAGGATAGCGCGGCTGATATTTGCAATGCAAGTATATATAAGCCAGATTGCGTTACAGCGATAAAGTGATACGATAGCGAATGGTGCCAGCTCTGAAACAGCGAACAATTTATATCCCGTTATGCAACAGCTTTTATAGTGCAAAAACCGCCACTATCTCCGTACACTTCTTACGTAAAAGCTTTCACTATCGTCGGTTTCATCTAAACAATATCGTCCGATTCTCGGAGTAACATTGCATATGATAGTCGTAAAACTTTTTCTATTTCTCCGGAGACTTGAACAATATATATCGGCAGTTAAGAAAAATTCATATATTGTTTAATTGTAAACACATATGATAGACGGGCATAAATATAAAATATAAACATTTTATATTATTAGAATAACATGAAAAACTTATTAGTTTTATTGGCGTTTCGTTTCTTTAAATAATTAATATAATAGATACGTGAACAGATATAATAATATAAATACCAACACAGTGTCAGTTATAAACCTTAACAAGCAATTTATATTAGTTAAATTAAATCTTAATAAGAATAAAGCAGCTACTTTTTGGTACAAATAAATTTTAATAATGCTTAAAATATTGTCCTTCTTTTATAATTTCGTTAAA
>Ga0157363_1004154_pt1 | contig 13288 bp, 7 predicted proteins | sample AttsexASBM1_FD_111477 | JGI IMG/M metagenome (GOLD analysis project Ga0157363, IMG submission 111477) | Fungus gardens microbial communities from leaf cutter ant in Ribeirão Preto, State of São Paulo, Brazil - Atta sexdens ASBM1 | ecosystem: Host-associated > Fungi > Mycelium > Unclassified ...
GCGGCTCTATCCCTCTGCTTTTAAGCCTGGCTTTCATTATTTTCCTATAATTCGCAACAGCCCTTCGCGAGCACCGCGACGTGGAGAGGCTACCTACGATTCCCGCCCTCGTTTCCCTTTCGTGTTTATTGTATTCTATGTTGCATTTTGTGACGCGTTAGTACTGTGAGACTTGGACGCGATAGTTAGACCGTAAATTATAGATAACCTTTTCGCAATAAAATTATTCACAGGTTTGATACTTATCAGCATCATATTATTAACATCTTCTAATTGTAAGACCTATGAGCATTATAATATTATTAAATTGTTTATCAATTTAATTTTTGATATTACTGTGCTAGTTCTGTTACCGATTGTTTCAAGACTGAAAATTAAATTCGGCACACTATTTGCAGGATTGAATATGAGCATATCGATTCACACGGAATTACTTAAAAAAACTATATTATAATAAATGTATATTATAATAAAAACAATATGAGGTCATGCATTATTAGGGCATTAATGGCATTATTAAGATATAGTGGATATATTAGGCATAAAAATTGGACATTACTGGACATTAGTTAGTAGGCATTAGTATACACAATTTTGGTCAGCCGTTTATTCTTTTGAATTCAACTTAACCATTTAGGATCTTTATTTCTGATTTGTTGAATTAACTGTTTAATAAATATTCGAACAAAAAATACAAAAAATATTCTTTAACAAGAGATCGAGATAGTCTTAATTAATATAGTCTTTATTCGATATCGTTGCCATGCAGTTTTTTGAAACGCGGTTTTGTTTTAGTTAAGATATAGTACGTACCTGGAGCATAAAGGTATGTGATACATGCGCATAAGAATCCCAATGATATATTGCGTAACCACCTACAAGCACCTAAAAATGCCGATATGGCTGCAGCAAGTATAGCAAATGTCGAACCTATCAGAACGTTGACTGAAAAAAACAAGAGTCATTAAAATCGCACATGTCTTCTCAAGAGATAAGTTGAGAGATAAATATAAAAGAGAGATTAAATATATATACGGAGAGAATTTTCTTTTAAAATTTACCCTGAAAATATGATAGTTGCAGTACAATATAATATTTTAAAGATTTTTATCATGTACTTCAGTAAAATTAATCAAACTTATTTTATATTTATTATAGTTTTATTAATGAATGAGAGAGATTTACATTAAAATTCTTCAAAATACAATGCTGTCCCACGACTATCATATTTTCAGGAAAAAACTCTAAGAAAAAATTCTCCATATATTGATTTCCTTAAAATGTTTCGATAAAAATTAATGTATGCATGATTACTTGCGATGTTGTAATCGCCGGTACTCAGTGCTATAGTGTACCCTAAGATACCACCTATCATACAACTCGGTAATGAACGATCTATAGAAGGGTATTTATATCCTATAATAATAGACAGACAGCCTATTATCAGGACCAGTGCGCAAATTATATGTGCAAATGCGTCATCTGAAAAAATGACAAAACAGGAAAAATAATTATATAAATTTTTCATGAGACACTTAATACGTGATTTTGTTAAGTTATAATATCCGAGAGATATTCATGCGTTTAAAAAAATAGAAAATAATTGTTGCTTAAAAAAAAATCACATTTTATAATACCACCTCATTAAAAAAAGAGGTATAATTATTCTATCGTCGTACACATAACTACATTTCATGCAAAAAAAAATATATAGCGTTTCAAATAAAACTCAAATATTATTCGCTATCATTATGTTGAAATATAAAGTTTGTTTTTTTATTGCTCCGCAGTGAACTGTATTAGAATTTTTCTTCATGCTTTTGCCAAATTTCAAATATATACTTATTTTACTTTGAGTACAAAAAGTGTGTACTACTTCAGCTAAAAAAAAATAATAACAATTTTAAAAAAGATAAAACATACTTAAAACTTTACAACTTTCCGGATAGAGCAGAGGACTGCAAGCGTATGTAAAAATTGGGACGTAAGCTGAAGAATAATTTTCATAAATAGCAACTGTGGCATACACTGATCCTGTACCGGTGTACGCACTGTAGATACGTCTCATAGAACTCGTGAGAGTACCTGCTGGTATCTATCAAAAATATTATTAATTACTTATTATTAATATGTTAATTTAAATCGTTAATTTTAATCGTGAATTAACACTGGTCGGCAAAAATTTCACTCTTTTAATGTTAAATTAATCTGAGAATGTTTAGTTGCTTTATAGTATTTTTTTATCTTAATCTGTTTGATAAATCTGTTTGATAAATTTATGAGAAAAGCAGTGTCTTTTAGTATCATTAAAAAATTTTATAAATTTTATAAACTGATATTTTGTAATAATTTATACTATTTAACACAATTTCACTTTTCTTTTGTTAAATTAATTTTATAAAATGATTTTACAGTATTTTTTGTGTCGATTTCAAATCTGTTAAATTTGAGACAAGCAAGATTTTTTTTAGTAATGTACATTAAAAAATTCTTATTTATCTCCTTTATTTAGATCTAAATAAATGATTCATAGAAAAATAGCCACCAAATTTAACATAATTTTTTATTCATAAAATAAATAATTTTCATACGAAAATAAATAATTTTAATTATAAACAGATTTCATATGACGAGTTATTGTTACTAAATATCTGTATAAGTTTCTAAAAAAGGATACATCAATTAAAAAAATTGAAAACAATTAAAAAAATAGGAATAAATTCTAACTTCATTTTTAAAATCAACATAAAAGATATAACAAAGATATACAAAAGATATACAATAAAAATAATTCATTTAACAACAAATTATTGTTGATCAGTATTATAAGATGCATCACAATCAATAAGCATTAACAACTTCTGTTAGTAGATCACTTGTAGATCGTTACAATTATGATGCGTGTATATTAGAATAATTATATCAAAAATAATAATAGCAGTTCTATGATATCGGTATTTATCGATGTAAGACTGAAATTTATTATGTAATATTCTATCTAATATTAAAAGATACCTCGTCGCCATTCTGCACAATATCTTGCACGGTCAGCATTCTCGTGATCGCGTCGAAATATGTATCCGAAGTAAAATCCTGTCTAGGCAGATAAAGACGGTACATCTTGAGTTGTATTGAGCTTTTTTCACAGGAAATCGATGAACCGTTGGAGAAAAGAATTGAAGCTGGCTGCGTGTCTACTAATATCATTCCGTTTTCTGCATGGAGTTTTTGATATGGTGATACTTTGATATCGAATTCCATGTTACAACCACCTGGTATCGGTGCTGCAGAGAACAACAATTAACCAATGAACAACGCTGAATTCTCTCGATACTCGACCAATTTTGTCATTACGCTCGTCGAAAACGGTTAGCTATTTAACCCATTTACGCGTGATGGATAATAGAGATGCGCCGCAAATTAATCGAATGCATCTTGGTATGATTTGCGATTTATTTGTGCTATCGCGATCAATATAACTGTTATTTAATTTAATACAGTATATAATTTTTCAATCTTTATCCCGTAAATATTATCCTCTTGTAATTATCTTTATATATACATGGCTATTCATTTTATATTATATTAATGGGCAGTATTGTGTGTGCGTTAAATTTAATTTCATAAAGAAATGTTGTTCGAAAAGGAAAAGAATAGAGATATATTTGTATGTACTTACCATTTCGACCGTATGTAACAATCACGAGCAATACATCGAGATTATACACGTTTTCATGCTTCAGAAATACCTGTATTGGAGCTGTTATATCATACGTTTTTAAGTACAGACCAATGTTTGATCCAAATAAACTTCTGTTCGACACTTTGTCAAGTAGTGCTTTGTCGTAAGATAACGTTGCATTGTATTGAAATGTATGAATTTGTAAAACAATAAACCAAATATCTGATGGAACATCTCTCACAGTAATGTTTAAGCGATTAAATGGAGCTAAATTTATTCGTTGTTTAAATGCGTCATTCTCACGATGATTCAATAAAGATACAGTTATCCCAACACTGTCTGTAATACAATACATCGAACGTCGATATTAATGAAGATAATTACAATAATTACATGTTACTTTATTATTATGAGAAATTAAACATTTCTATTATGTTTTCATGACTAGAGCTATTTATTTAATTTACAACGCGACACGAACGAGTTACAGATACCCTCTTCTAAACATAAAGCAATACAAAAAAATACATATTTCTAGACGTCTCTCTCTCTTTAAAAAATATCTATATTATATTTTATGATAAAGTTTTAAACAAAGCATAGTGCAATTAGATAAATAGCAATTGTGTGTAACCGATGTAACTAATATGTAAATCTAAAAAATCAGATCTGATTTTCCAAAAATACAGATTAATTTTTATTTACTGGTATATAATATTAACATATATGTGTGTGTGTGTATATATATATATATATATATACATATACAGAGTGTCCCATTTTAAAGGATCCACTCAAATATCTCAAAAATATTGCATTAAATCGAAAAATTTAGACAAAAGTTTTGTGACTTCAAGGAGGACATAAGATGATATCATTGACCTTAGGTGATATTATCAAGGTCAAGGTAAGATCACTTTAAATTTTTTAAATGGAACCCCTCATTTTTCATTAGATATTCTTGTAGCTTACCTCAAGAGTTTTTCAAATACTATAATTCATTTTCATTAAATACTTTTCGAGTTATAAGACAAGTTAGAGCACACCGGCAGCATTAACATTACCCAAGATGTTCCACCAATGGCTAAAATCTCTTGAATGTTGTTCAGGATCATGATTTGAATAACATTTGTCAAAATCAAGGAGATTATTCCTTTTATTTTCTTTTTTGCTAAAAATTCATTTCTATGTAGAAATGAAAACAAGAGATACAACCTCCAATGATCTTGATCTTAGCAAATGTTATCCAGGTTATAATCCTGAACAATATTCAAGAAGTTTTAGTCGTCGGTTCAACACTTTGGGCAATGCTAATGCCGACAGTACTGTAACTTTCAAATCTTCTAACTCGCAAAGTATTTAATGAAAAAATATTATAATATTTTATTATAAAGTTTTGAAAAATTCTCGAGGTAAACTACAAGAATATCTAATGAAAAATGGGGAATTCCATTAAAAAAATTCAAAATAACCTTACCCTGACTTTGACAATGCCATTCAAGGTCAAACCAATGATACTATCTGAAGTCTCCCTCGAAGTCACAAAACATTTTTCAATTTAACACAGTGTTTCTGAGATATTTGAATGGATCCTTTAAAATGCCCTGTAGAATGCCTTTAAAATGATACCCTGTATAATGTAGGGATATATTAAAGCTATAGAATAAACGAGATCCAATTATTCGGATATATAGACATTTACGTTATTCGAAACATATAGATAATAACATGTATCCAAATATCCAGTAGATATTATTTATATTATTCAAGTATTTGTATTATTCGTATACTTGTTATTTATATTGTCGAAATAATAAAGATGTGCTTATTCATCAAAAAATATTATGAAACATCTAGAATCATTGTGTTATAATTATGTTAAGATAATATTAATAATTTATAATATTAAGATAATAAACATTATGATTTGTTTACACATTATGAATATATAAACCTCGATTATTAAGGAAATATAAATAATAAAGAGAAATAAATAATAGAGGGAAAAGTGGTAACATATGAGCCCAGTAATGTTCCACTTAAAATTTTATTATAATTAATACCATTTTTTGTAAGAGATTTTTAACTTGTTCTTAAATAAGTATTGAAGTTGTGAAACAATTGCCGCCATTACTGACACAATCTTTTTGTTGACAATTGATGTTTTATTATATTACGTATATAAGTACACATATGTCAAAGTGTTTTTATAATGTTCAATGTCAAGATATGGCTTAAAGTTCGTTAACAAACTTAAATCCTAAATTAATTCTTGAAGTATTATTCTTTTATTTTGTATAGTAAGGTAAGAAAGTTTAAGTAACTATATTTTCACTGGGACATAATTAAATGTAAATTTTAATGTTTTCTGTATTGGACTCCCTAATAAATGAGTAACATGAACTCCGGAATTTTAACAAAAAATATTACAGAGCGTTGTTAAAAATCTTTGTGATCATTTAAATATAATTTTAAGAAGCGGAAGAGAAGCTCATGATGAATTTATGAGGACAGAATCAACATAAGAGTATTGTTAGGAGAATGTGTTTCATAAACATGTTTATGAAAAGAAACTTTTGAATCTGATAATATCTAAATACATTCCAAATTTTCTGTGAAAATTCAAACTATTTGAACTTCATGGGAAAGTTCAAATATATCTGAAGAAACCAGAGTCTATAAAGTAGGAGAATCTACTTTAACATTCAAGTAGTCATATAATAATGTTTCTTTTCATTTAAACAATTTTTCCCATTTTATAAATTTTTCTTGTCCTAATAATTTCAATGTATTTTATATTAATCTTAGATAATAGATAAATTATCGTTTACTATATATCATTAACTTCAGCGTACCTAAAAAAATTACATAAAAGTAATTTTTCTCTATAAATAATATGAATAATATAATTATTAAAGTATTTGAATGTTATACTTACAAATTTTACATAGTAAACGGATATTTAGATTTGTCTAGTACGTCTGCTTCTACTGTCTAAAAATGAATCAACTTCAGTGCTACACTCTTATAACTGATGTAATCATCAGCGAATTCTTTATTTTCTTTCAGTAATAACATATAACTGATTCACTTTTAGAAGATTCAATCTGCAAAAATCATAACTTCTAAAAGTAAAAAAATCAGTATATTATTACTGAAAGGCAGTAAATATTTGCTGATTATTGACTACATCAGTTATAAGTGTAACATTGATTTACTTTCAGAGAATACTTGTACATTTCAAAAAATGTATATTCCTACACTCATACATTACTTGTTTAGGATAGTAAATGATCCATAAATTGCTTATACATTTTACCATTTTTATCATTTTTTTGAAAATTATTCGTATATGCTTCAAGTAATTAATCGAATACTTATATTTGATTAACCTGAATATTAGATATTTATATATTATGAATAATATAATTTAGTATTTAACATTATACAAGTATTTAGATACTACCTGTACTTTTCAGGAAATATGTAAGTAATGCAATTATGTGATATTAATAATTTCGAATAGTTAATCGAGATTATAATATTCAAATACCTACAATTCGATTCCATCAAAGTAAGAATAACTTTAATCTCGATTCAATTTACTCTTCATCTTTTTCGAATTCTAAGAATATTCTTCTAGATTAAATTAAAAATTCGAACCAGGCTCCAATGAATAAATTTATAAATATATGTATACATATATGTATCTCTTTTAATAAATTGAATTATTATACTCGTACATCCTGTGTTGGCTCAGATAAGCTTTATATATTATAGAATATTCCTAGAATTAAAAAAGATAAATACGCTGTAGCCTTTCTCATGACATATATGACAGTAGTATCCCTTTCATAAAAATATAAAAAGGATGTTTGTAATAAACCAGATTAGAATTAATCTTTGGGATAGAATCGGATAAGTATAATTCATATATTTTGAATAAGTAGGAGGAGCAGCTATACAGATATTATCCATATTTTAAATAATGATTGAATTGTATTGTATATTTTCAATAATGTGAAAATATCCGAGATACCTGCATATTATTAATAGTTCTAAAGCTGATATTCATAGTCGATGCTTAAATTTAAGATTATCTTAAGATGATTATGAATAAATCAGAGAGCCGCGCGTATTAGTATCTAGACACTATTAAAGATGACCTTAAAATAAGAATGAATAATAAATACCGTCCTAAGTTTTACTCAAAGATACCGTCGTTTACAATTTCATGAGAAGTTTGCTGAATATTGAGGTTATGTATGCTTACCGGATTCGGTAGTCGTATTTTCTAACGCCATCATCCTATTACTGAAGAATAATGATAAAACCAATAGAAAGATAACGGCTCGATTCATGTTAGTGCACATCCTGTATTACGTATTTATTTGTTCAAGTTACTGTTTAAGTACGAACGTGAACCGGCGTTTTCGATGCGACGGAGAATACGTACGACGCAACAGCTGTCATTTGATATTCGGCTCTACGAACTCGTGCTCGTTCGTGGTTCGTGGCACTCAATAGACGTACATGCACACATACAACAGCCAACGACGGTACGAGCGCACGATTCGTGCCATCTCGCTCGCTCCATTGATAAGACGTATGGGATTGCTCGCGTCGTCTCATTCGCTCTTATCGTGCATTTTCATCGAGGAAGTTAGTTTCTCCAGGCCGCCGTATGGCGGCGCGTCAGTTCGGCCAAGATGGCCACGTTGGATCAATGAAACGCGAGTAATCGTAGTGAAAACAGAAATTGACAAGTGTGCGGGCGAAGATCGTGGCTTGATCGCGGTGTAAATGGACCATGGGCAAGGACCAGGAGCTGCTCGAGGCAGCAAGAAGTGGCAACGTCACCGTGGTCGAGAAGATCCTCGGCCAGCGAGCCAAGAGGAGTGGTCCACTGGCAAGGTGGGTGTCACCGGAGCCTAGGCTTGACAATTTTTGCCTCGTTATCGCCTTGCCTCGTTACTGGGGTCATTTCCTCATTCCCAGTTCCCGGCTCGTTATTCTCGACCCTTTTGATGATTTAACGACCTGACGTCTCGTCGTTCCGAGTCCGTCGACACGGGCATGACATCGTCTCGCGCATTCCATTATCGAACCGCCACTGCACACCGTGCTCATTTCGGTATAGATACTCCGATACTCCGATTCGCCGTCTCGCCGATAAGATTGCTGCAAGGATTCTTCGGCCCACGGGCTTATTCGATGTCGCAATGTTCATCGCGACGGCTGATAGAAACTCACGCGAATGAGGTTAAACGAACTCCCATGATGAATGACCACCGGCTTTTCTTTTTTCCTTTTCTTTTTTCTTTTTATTTCTTTTTTGTTCATGATGATGCTTCTTACGATAATTCCTTCACGATCGATCGAACGTGCCATGTCGTCGTTCAATTAATCCGCGGCTGTCACCGGGATTAACCGCTCGCCAGGATTTCTGCCGTTAGTTCTACCGTTAATTACACGAATCATTGCCTGCGTTTCTACTTTCATTTCAGTCGCGGACTCCATACATCGAGATTCTAATTTTGTGCGTTAATTGTAAAATAATGATATTTAATATATAAATATTTTAATTCTTAGTATACACTGGATGATTTTCCGATATTTTATTACACACGATGAGTCACATTCGTGTCTTGAATTAATTTCCATTACTTTAACAAATATACAAAAATTATTAAATAATTCTTACATATACTTTAACATCTTTAGAAAATATTTGTAAGATTGTATATTTAAAAAATTTTATATAAATGTTATAACTAATTACTTGATGCTCCTACTTTTTCAAAGAAAAAAAATGTATAAAAACGAATAATCCAATCTTGTGTATTAAAAATTAATAATACATATATGAAATAAGAGGAAGCCAAGACGAGCAAAAATAAAGATGTTAAGTTAAAATTATCTTAATTTTTGCTTATTTCTTGATATTATTTTATACATATATTTTTTAATACATTATACGAGCGTGTTTTTTCAGTTGTTATCAAGTAGTTTAACACATTCTCTCATTTTCTTTTTCTCTTTTTTCTCTTTTTTCTCTTTTTCAGACATTAATTTTATTTTATCGAGATCGCTTCACATTGTGTGACTGAAAATATATCTTATATAACTACTCCATTTATTAAAGATAAAATAACGAATATAATGGTTGAATTCTGTCCTATTATTAGAAACATAATTATAGTATTGATATTAGCATTTCGTTCAATAATTCTGTTCATTCAAATTGCTAATGATTTTACCGTGACCATGAATCATATCAAACACGTACACTGACGTGACGTTGTATGCAGATATGTTGATACTGAGCAAGGACTTCGTTTCAATTATCGAGAGCCGCACGCAATGTTTCCTGTAACATTTTTCTCCAAGCTGTTAACATGAAACAATTAATCGTTTAACACTCATATCCTTTGTCATGCTATAAAAGAATATGCAACAGAAATACAAAATGCAGAAATATAAGAAAAAATTGAAATCGCATTGAGATATGAAAAAGTATTGCCGCTATTTCCGAGCTTTACCTGCAATACATTTATCGAATCACTCTACTTTCTATTTGCGATGGTATATAGAGAGAGATCTATTTGGTGAGTAGCTATATATTTTCAAGGGTCATCGATAACGCGGAGCACGCAATAGGCCACCGTTGAAGAAGCGAAAATCTACGATTGACTCCGTTTTATTTTCCCCACACGACGGAGACGTGTATTTAAATCCTTCGCGAATGAATTAACGTTAATTGCAACCGATTTCACGAACATGTACATTACCGTGGGAATGTCCCCGTAATTTTGCATTTATTCGCGAGAACGCGCTGACGAATAATCGGATAGGCGCGAACGTGTTCGTCCCGACGAAAAAGTTCAGCGCGGAAATAAATTAACGACCGGTGTACGCAATGTCGTCATTATGGTCAAAATCAGAGTAAAACAATTGTTCATTCATCTGTCAAACTGTCGCACGCCCGTCGAGCAACGCGATACTCGCATCGATTCGCGCGATGTTAAAGCCCTAACTACGCTGCTCCATTTTGATATGATATTATCGCACTGACGTCTAATCTAATCAATTTAAAATGACGAAAAACTTAATTTTCTGATCCAAATATATATGTAGAAGTAAATCATTTTATTCTATATTGTCAATCGATATTTATTATATTAATATCGGTATGTATTTTATAATAGAAATGCACTTTGCTGGATTAACAATATCAATTTTATTCTAATCTCAAACTTCTGAAGACCACATTCTATATTAAGAGCCTAAGATACATATCAATGCGAGTCCATTCAAGAGATCATTGTAAAGCCGCGTAGCATAAAGGAGCCTTAATGCCTTGTACAAGCGTATTCAAACAGACGATTAGTCACCGGATGTGTAGAGCGAGTCGATCGAACGCGAATCCGAATGAATTTATTATCGCACTGCATCCTCGCCTCATTCAATTATATCGCGATCGCCGATGGTGTCGTTCCGAGCGAGTTGACGTAATTAGTGAAACACCATCGTCTACTCGGCGGCGGTCTTTATTGACCCAGTGCCGTGAACTCCTCGACAAAGACGTCGACTTTGTCGACGCTACTCGCTCTTTCCTATTAATTAAGTCATGCTACGGTGACGACGTAAGAAGCTCATGCTTTATTTTTCGAAGGACTCGTGCGTGCGTGCGTGCATGCATGCGTGCGCACGTGCTATAAGCACATTCATGCATTTTAAGAATGATTGCATCGTATGACGATGCAAAAAGGTGAAAGACATTGAAAGCAAGAGAGACCGAGGAAAAATCTGTTTATTATTCAAGGATCAGCTCTGTCAGAATATACACAAGTAGATCAATATTATTATACAATATTGACAAATATACAGAATGACAAGAAAGTTTGCATGACCAAGTTTTGTATGTTTATCAAATCAAGTAGCAAACAAGTAGTTATTTATTGTTATTTTGATGTCAAAATGATACTAAAGATATTAAAATGAAGACAAATAACGTCAACTTGCTTCTTAGATAATAATCATGGTCATCTCTCCTGTTTCCGGCTGAAGACTTCGACTTTTGACTAAATTTTTGGTACGAAAAAATTTCCGATTACCTATTTTCAACATTTTACTTTTAAATGTGCGCGTCGATTTTCTTTCGTCTTTTTGAACGATAACTGTCAGATCTGATAATCTTTTTTTAGAGAATGCATTAGAAAACAGTATAAATTTTCATAACAATCGATCTTTTGTAAAATTGTCGTAATCTTTGGCAAGAGAGTCATATCTAATAAATCTTTTTTTCTTTTTTTAGAAAACGCACAAAACAATTTTAGTTTTGATAATTTTGGTACTATTTATCGATATCTGGCAAAATAATGGGATCTTCGATAGAAGAACCATCAATCTTCGATGGAACACTAATCGAAAGATAGTAATGTGTATTAAAAAATAAACTTTGAAGTATTACTTATACTTTATTTAATACCAAAAATATTCTGTACTAAAAGATTCTCATTGGATGATGAATTGAAAATCGCTTAATTAGTTGCTTGGGAAGATTTTTATCCATAAAAATATCATTGACGCACATCTTTCCAAAGTGTTTTATATAAAGTTTGTATCAAAACTGAAGGTAGCCATTTTAAAATTTTGTTAATTATTATTTTCGACGTTTAATAATATATAATTATAGTTCAAAAATTGTTTTTTTACAAATATACATTATTAACGATTTTCTGAACACAAAACTTTATAGTCAAACTTTTTTGTCACCCTGTACACTCTAGACCTGGATTATATTTTCTTTGGACATGACAGATGTCAAAATATGAAAGAAAAGCAATTACTAATAAAAATAATAGACAAAAAAATTTTTATCTAATATCAACTGACTGTTACTCCGATATTAAGATTGAATTTTATTAATTCCAGTAAAATACTTAATATTAAAAAGTATAAATATGTTATTACTCTATTTTTATTATAGAAACCAGTGACACATAAAATGTACGATAAATTTTTCAGTGCATGCATTTATTATTTGAAAATTAAATATTACATAAAAAGCAGTTGGAAAACTTTGCAATTTCTACCATCCTTTAAGGATTGGAAAAGAGGGCGACGATTTGCCGTCGGTGATTCTTAATGTATCATAACGAACGCGCTGCTTCTCTAACGAATTGTCTCTCGTGCCTGTCGTCGGTGCCGCACAACTTGTCCGTAACTACAAAGCCAGCCTGCGGCAACTTCTCCCGCGCGATTTCTTCTTCTCGTTACTCCGCGACCTCTTCACTGTCTAACACGCGCTTGCCTTTTTGCCCTCCTCGTCGAGATCACAGAAAAGCAATATAAAACGCGACCACCCTGAGAGAGCATCCCCGAGCCCCTCGACGCTACCCCGTCGGGGAGCTGAGAATATTTTGCGATGCTAATCGCGAAGTGGACGCACCACTTTTCGTGTACGAGCGCCCGCGAATGTATGTTTACTCTTTGTTCGTCGTCCGCTTTGTTTTTTTTTTTTTTTTTTTTTTTTTTTTTTAAGCGATATTTTTATTCCCACTTTCGTGAAAAATAGCATAAAAAAAAGTACTACCGGGATAA
>Ga0157363_1004155_pt1 | contig 13285 bp, 12 predicted proteins | sample AttsexASBM1_FD_111477 | JGI IMG/M metagenome (GOLD analysis project Ga0157363, IMG submission 111477) | Fungus gardens microbial communities from leaf cutter ant in Ribeirão Preto, State of São Paulo, Brazil - Atta sexdens ASBM1 | ecosystem: Host-associated > Fungi > Mycelium > Unclassified ...
ACAAAAGCTAGATTTTTTCCCCTACTCTTTTGAGTTGAACGGACACCATTTCTAACTACACTGGGCCAGTGATAATATTCACAAACAAAGGATCCCATCATGTCAATTAAGATTAAGAACTAAAATAGTATCTATATGTACCCTAAAAATGTGGACACTCATGGGAATAATCATACAAGTGCATTTTTGACATTCTCAACACGTTGAAATTCAAGTTCATCACCAAAATCTACATCAGCATCTCAGTAAGTAATGATACCCCAGATATATAACACCGGTACCTGAAGGAAGTTGTTGCTACTCATCCAGCCAATCGAACGATCCAACAATCGCAGTTTTCCCCACTATAGGATCCCTATTCGGTTTCAGTATGGTTAGCTGCTTCGTTTTGAGATCAAGCCCCGTCCTGTAACGAGAAATCAATCAGAAGTCCTGATCAGGAGCAAGATAGAAATAAACTTACACAACCACAAAGCCTCTAACCGTGAGATCCAAGATTTCTTCATCGTACCTCTCGCTCTCGTCAGGATTGAACGGTGACATAATTGCTAGAACTCTATTAAGTATACCTGAGCCAGGAAGGCTGGCATCGACGGAGATAGGCTGCATTTCTGATACGACGCGTTTAGCGCCGATGGGTAATGCAGATGCCGGAGCCATTGTTTCTATATATTTGGGCCATCATAGCTCATTAAGTGAGCTGGAGCTGGGTAAGACAAATATATTCGGTGCTCACCAGTTCCGATTCGGAAGATAGATAACTCGTTGAGACTGACAGTCGTGGAAGCAGGAGACAGAATGAGATCATTGTTGGGTTCGCCCGCAACGGATATCAAATTGGTTGGAATGCCGGGTGGTGGCCGAATGTTGGTTCCGTACATATAGGTACGGATTTGATGACTGTGGAGTCGCTCGTGGAACGAGTTGTCCAAATCTACAACCTGAGTGACCGTGATATCACAAGAAGCTGAGGCACCCTGGAAGACTTACTCCACCAGACTTTGGAACCTTGATGACCGTAAGTTGTTGGCTGTAGTGTTTCTTCATTTCTGCGCTGAGCTTTTCTTGCCCCACCACAAGGATGACATTTACTGGAAGGGAAATGAGCCATTAGAATGAAAGACATCATGACTGGAACTGACTCCTGAAGGCATCGACACAGGATTTGATCAGTCGCAGTCTGATTTCGTTAGTCGCTGCAGGGCCAGATGAGAACATAGCCGGTGTATCAACAATACACCCTGATGCTCTGTCTGATGAAGGGTAAATTAGAAGGAAAAGAACATGACGCCAGTGCGCACTGTCTGGCTTTTGGTCAAAACGCTCCTCTGTATTCTCTCCAATGTTACGAATTAACCGTTCCATTAATTTTGGATTGCGTTTCGGATCTGCATGACCATACCAGTACACGAGGGGAAAGTGGGTGTTTGATGCCAAAGACATCGGTGCGGTTGTTGCAGCAGATCCAAGAGAAGTGGCCGCAGAGTATGTGTGTATTGGATCGCGTACAGCTGCAGCGGACAGTGCACCTGGAGCTGCCCAGCCTCCCTGTGGATGTATTAGTCACCTGAAGCTTCATGACTGCACACGCACATCATTGGGATCTAAATTCACTAATACAGGTGACCATCCTTGACCCACGCGAACACAATAATTAACCAAAATTTTACAGAGAGCTGTCTTGCCGGAATTGGCTGGGCCGATCACCAGCACTCGAGGTGGATCTGAAGGTTTGGCATTAGTCTGTGGTTCACGAGGCGCCAATGATGAGCCCGAGAGAGTAAATAGCGATCGGACACGCATTTTCTCGAGTACAACGTGAAGATTTCCATAAGCCTGCATGGGCGTATCTTCTGAGATATACTCTGTGGAAGGTTGACCTGTAACGTGTTGGGAATGAGCACGTTAAGACTCTGGAGAACCTCGGGACTCATCTCAATCGTACAACCTCGCCACGTAAAGACCGCAGCCTTACATTCCACTCCAAAAAGATAGTATTTTCCTACAACAAGCTCGGCACCAAAGATCTCGGCCTTGCCTCTCACCAGCTGCACAGTTACCGCCGTCAGTACCGAGGGTTAACGAGGATAAATGAACCACGCACCTTGATTGCTAACGTTGTATCTGGATCGAGCTCAAACCGATACTCTGACTCTGGCTTGAGAACCCATTCTTGTGTGTGCGTGGTCATTGGTTCAGCCTCGGAATTGGTCGCCAAGGTCCCACGCAGATGACGTAAAGGATATGTTTTGATGGTTTTCACTCGGTGTGAGAATGAGAATGTGATGTGATGTTGGGAAAGACACCGCGGCTGTTACTCAATTTATCTCAGCCCACAGCCGCCTTCTCAACCCCTTGCCCCTTGTGGTAAATCCACCGGCCTTACTCCCATTCATTTTTCCTTCACTCTCCTTCCTTCCTGCCCTACATGAGTTTACACAGTATACCCTCTGAGAGGATGGAAAAGTCCCCAGTTACACATGTACATGTCGCTGTGCAGGACGACATTGATGTTGCTGCCAAGCTCGCTGCCAGTGCGAACACTGACGTACCTTTGTGTCCTGAGGCGGTTGCAAAGCTGAAGTGAGCATCTATCATAGTCCTTGACGTGCTTGAATCACGACCTTCACAGGTGGAAACTTGACCGACACTTGATGCCCTTAATGTGCAGTATGTCCATGTTTCTGTAGTATGAGGATCTACATTTGACTGACCCCATGTTCTCCCAGTCATGTATCTGTGGGTATATCTCGTGTCGTCCTCGAGCCGCTCTGACTGTGGTGCAGGATGACTTTTGCCGATAAGACAACGCTGGCTCAGTCATCGGTTTTGGGGATCATGTCGGTTTATCTCCCTCTATGATCCGTTGCACGCTGCTTATCATGTGCAAGGCCAGGGGCGCATCTTGATCAAAATAAATTCAACTGGCTTGGAACAATTTTCTATCTGAGCTATATTGCATTCGAGGTAGGCTCAGTTATCCCGCATCATTGAACTATCATGCATCATCTATGAGAATAGTATCCCCAGAGTCTCGCTCTTCAAAAGCTACCGGTTGGCAAGTGGATGAGGTATGAAACGCTATCGCTCGTCGGTTATGACAAAGCGAGCTTAACTTTATCCCCAGCATCAACATCTTTGTATGGGCGGTCGCTCTATTGGCACATGCAGCGTGCAAATCTTTTGGTGCTCTATTTGCTGTTCGATTCATCCTCGGCATCTGTGAAGGTATGGAGAGAACAACAATTACTTCATTTCGCTCATATGGATCACAGGTGCCATTACACCCGGATTTATGATAGTCACTTCAATGTTCTATACTCGAGATGAGCAAACGAAGAGGGTCGGGTATTGGTGTGAGTGGTTCATCTACCTTTCCGAACATCTCTTGCCCAACGATGACTCTAGTCCTCATGAACGGCATTGCCATTATCTTCCTTGGTTTTGTTGGTTTTGGGGTGCTTCATACTAAGGTTCGTTCTTGTTACCTAGTCTTCTTTCTCATCTGTTTATTCCGATCGTCAATAGACTCATAACTTCATGCCCTGGCAATGGTGTGTTTCAACATCAATCAGACATCATAAAATTTCCCATTGATATGCATCTTCGAACTACCAGGCTCATGATTATCACCGGCATCATCACCCTCATAACAGCAGTATCGTTTTGGTAAGTATTTCTAGAACAACGCTTTTCTCATGACTCAATAAGGAAACTGACAATTTGACCTGTGCATGTGTTCCTTGTTCTCCTCAGGTTTTTCTTCCCAGATAGTCCTGAAAATGCCCAATTTCTTACTCCAGAGGAGCGTGTGCAAGTTGTTCAACGTATCAAGGTCAATCAAACAGGCGTGGAGAATAAAAAATGGAAGCGTGAACAGTGAGCTTCTGAACTGAATTACCCGAGTGGTTGCGCAACAATACTGATACCACTTGATTATTAGATTCATCGAAGCTTTCACAGATCCCAAGACCTGGTTAATCGCTGTTCTTGGAGCTCTTCTGTGCGTTGCGAACTCATCTTGAGGCAACTGGATTCCTAATCTTTATTTTCCCCCATCATTTCAGCAATGTCTTCAACTCTGTATGTTAGACAATTTGATTACCTCACACGAACAGCTTGCTGACACCACCATAACTTAGCTCACCAATCAACGTTTGATCCTCATTTCCCAGTTCGGGTTTACGCCGATCCAAACAACGTTGATCGGCTGTGTTGACGGTGTCATTGAGAGTATGTCTTGTCGCAGTGTTTGACGTAGGGGTAACTGACCGCCCCTCTGTTTCTCGTTTTGTCAATCAATGACATGACAGTCCTCTTCATCTTGATCGCAGTTTATCTTGGTTCATATCGAAAAATCGGCAGAGGATATGCAGGGGCAATGATGTTTATTCCGGCTATTTTAGGAGCTATTCTCCTGAATGCACTCCCTCAACACAATAAGATTGGTCTACTCTTCTCATATTGGCTCACAAGTGTGTTGTGCTGCTTTAATGAGTGACAAAATACTCAGTTATTCTTATTCAGTTGCTGCTATCTCTCCCTTCGTAGTCGTCTTGGGGTGGACTGGATCACTTGTTGCAGGTCATACAAAGAGTGGGTCACATAACAGTTATCAGTTATCTTGACCTTGGTTTGACGTCATGTCTACAAGAAACAACTGTCAATGCAATCCTACTCGTTGCTTATGGTGTAGGTAATGCCGCTGGTCCATTCATGTGGAAGAAGGAATACCAACCCAGGTGATTCTTACAAAGTCTTCGGAATTGCTTATGTTCTGACTTGATGCAGGAATCGTATTCCCTGGATCGCCATTACAGTGATATTCGGCGTTTGTGTTGTCATGTTTCTTGTATTACGGTCATATCTTTCTTGGCAGAATGAGAAGAGGGAAAGAGAAAGCCACGACGACAGCTATGACAATGTTTATCTTACCTATGTTGATGAGAAAGGAAACTCGACCGAGAGAAGGGTCGATAAGGTAGGTTGCTCAGGTTTTTTGGTTTATATACTTAGGGCTCACTTGGTGATCAACACAGGCATTCCTTGATATCACTGACATCCAGAACCGCGAGTTCCGTTATATACTCTAAACTATATATATATCCTTGATACCCCCTCTTTGTTTGTTCTATTTTTGTCACAATCTTTTTTGGCTCGCATTATTGAAATATAGATTGTAATTGGTATCCGGTGTTCTAATTGACTAGCTACTTCGGTGGCTGAAACCCTGATTGATAGATATCTTTCAACGTATAATGCACACGGTGTAGTGATGAAAAAAACTGAGATCATCGACATCTATCACAGAATAATGGTATTGCATGATGCCAGCAATGACATATTGTTACTCAAGTAAGACATGGTCAATACCTGGGACATGAACTCGAGCATAGGCAGCAAAAAAGCATGCAACGTATATTGAACAGTCCAAGTCCATAACAAACGAGAGCGAGTGCAAGAAAGCGTGACTTGTACAACAGTCTACCAAGCAATCCTGAAGATATAAAGCGCATGTATATATGCGCGAAGATCCTTCCTCTAAAGGTTGACATTGATAGGAGCGCAGTTGAGGAGGTTTAAGAAGCCGGACTGGAGTAGATATTTGAGAACCAAAAGCTGAAGAAATGAAGGGAGGACGGGACACGTACGAAAGCTGTCTGTTGGCAGCAGACAGGCTGGGTAGCACAGTTATTGCCCGAAACACCGAGGACGGAAATGGGGTCGCAGTCCAGACCAATCTGTGGAAGAAGGTTGACGGGAATACCAAGGAGACCACCAGCACTGGCTCCAGTGTTACCAATGTTGGAGGTATGTTCACCTGAGAAAACAAAATCAGTCGATCAAGAGTACTTAGAGAAATGGTGATCTCCTACAGCAGTGGAGCTCGCCGACGTTGCAGTTACCACCAGATGGGTGGTTGGGCGTGGGGGTGGCCTATTGAGGAAGAGATTCATAAACATAAAAGTGCATCGCAGTGCGCATAGAACCACTCACCAAGGCGATCATGGGGAGAGCGACGAGGGCAGCGACGATGACACGGGAGAACATAGTGAATTGATTCTAAAAAACTTGGGGATATAAATGTGAAGAGCAGGTGAAGGCTAAGAGAGAAGAGAAAGCGAACTGAAGAGCTTGAGCCCATCTGTGCAGTCTTATATACCCAGCCCTATCGTCTAAAATTAGACCCATCTCAAAAACCGTTGCCCCCAAAGTCCATGGATTTCACCTGTCCCAGCCGAGTGGGCCGTAGAACAAGTCGAAATGTTAATAAGGAATAAACGAAATATGAAGTCCGAAGCTTATGCTCCATAGATGGACGCGGTAAGTGAGGAGGATTAAACTTCGTTCAGCTTCTTCATGTCTAATAGCATTTAGAACCTTAGGTACCTTTTCTGGCTCTCGCGCGACCGAGACCTCAAAACGGGGACCGAGATCGAGATGTCGCGAGTGCCACTGAAAAGCCGTCAGATAGAAATGACACCAGAATCCTTGAAAGCTTCAAGCCACCACAGGTTTCAGGGTCCTCGAAAGACATGGAAACTAGAAAAAGGGAGTAATCGATCCAGCTTCCCGGTGCGCGGATGGTCTACAACAGCGGGTCATCCTCCTTCGTTTAGTGGCATGCGGTGCGTTATCTAGTCTAGTCTCCTGTGAACACTGTTGGTGAGATTGGTGCTTGCGGACCTTCCCGATGGATCGTCGTCAGGTGTGGGTTTCAAGCCATTCGAGCTCATGGCCTGATCACGGATTCAGCACCACAAGGCCATCTTCCTGACTATTTTGGACAGAAACCTAGAAGCGTCGGCTCATTGACTCCGGAAATCGGGTGTTTGAGGTGTCCAAGAAATTGAACAATCCGTACTAAATTAAAGAATACAATTTGATACAAAACAAACAGCGGTAATGATACTGCCCCGTTGTCACAAAAAATTATTGAGCTTCACAGGTTTACGAACAGCTGCTGAATTCCCTTCATTGAACCTGTAAGATACACGATAGGGTTCTTTCATTGTTTTTGTGGCAGCCAATTTTAAATTGGTTGTCGATGTCGACTTGACCGCAATGGCGCGACCAAAGAAATCCGTTGGCGTCTGGTAGACCATTTCAATTTCACACGGGGGTTGGGAGCCTAATCGACTTACCTTTTCACTGATCTCGGATTGATTCGTTTTCTGCCGCTTTTGTGCAGGTTCAGATGTACCCACCTCAGTTGGCTTAGTAGTCCCATCACTTCAGATCACTTCAGAAAATTCCCAGCACGTGGATATGATCACGAAACGCATACCGTATGCGCTGCACAAACCCATGGCGGTTGCTGCTTTTTCCTTTTTCAATACCCTCAACATCCCGAGCCGCTAGTTTGGCGTTGACCTAGAAAGTTATATTTTGACCGTTTTACCGCCCAGGACCACTACACTCACTTCTGCAGCAACTAGATGACGAACAGCGTATCGCGACGGTACGATATCGCTTGCTCTCTTGCCGTCATAAGTGATGAATACATCAATGGGACTACGTAAAAGGTTAGTCAGATTGCCGTGCTTACGCTTGGTCCATTGAGAACGGACTTACGGGTCAAGACCATAGGACAGTTGGCCATCCTCTCCTCTATCTAGTATGAACCGTAGTTCTAAAGCCGCCATGATCTCCACCAGTCGTGCCAATAATTGCCTTTCTTCAGCCCGAATGACCTGACTATTTACCTATTTCGACACATCAGTGGCGGGAAACTTGGCAGGACAAAAGCTATCACTGACAGGTCTAAGCGGCGGAGATATTATCCGATTGATAAATGGCGTGAACTCAAGTTGCAGTATCGGAGCACTAATGAGGTGTCTATAGGCTCCTCCTTCTTGGCGAATTGTGGCATTTCGGACACAGCGGGCAAAAGAGACATAAATTTCTTCATTCGATTTAGTGAGTTGATGATACTGTGGGCGATGGTTTAGAAATATGATACGCTGAGCTTGAAAATCCTGACCTCCCAATCAGAGTAATTGCGCTCTATCCGCTCAGAGTCTCGGGCTTGGAATAGTGAATAGAACGAGACAAGCGTGAAAGGCAAATATGGAAGAAGGGCGAAGTCACCATCAGCAAACATTGATGAAGATAATGCGTCGTAGGTAATTAACCATTCGGTTGCTTTCTCGTGGCGGGAAAATTTTACATCATGTTGTCGAAGCGTGGCGTAATGCTCAAAACACCCTATTGTTCGTTAGAAAGAGTTATCAAAACTCAAGGTCGCTCACCATTTGCAATGGCCGCATCTTTGCCGCTGCTTTCAATCTCGTGGCTGAGCCGGTTCACGTATCTAAATTCTTGTTCCTCTGTCATGCCTAACTCCTTAACCCGCTTTTTCGACATGGGACTGAAGATGCTGTTTAAAACAGCTACAATTGTCGTATCATCCTCTTTCATCCCGATAGTGGCTTTGCGAATGACGGTCTCTGTAACGTCTTCTCGGCGTGACTTGACAAACTATGGAAAGCAACATTCAAGACACATGTCAAGTAAAAGATGTCGAATATTTACCTGTAATGTGTTAATGCAGCCGCGGAGGTCGCCCTTCGCCATTGCCACAAGTGTACTCAGGGCCCTCGTCTCAGCTTTGAGACCTTCGTTGTCACAAATTTCTTGCAGGCGTCTCACGGTATGAAAGTCTGCCGGACGTGTAAATCGAACTTGGTAGGCGTGAGGTCTCAATTTAGACAATGATGAAGCATTAATGTCATTGCAGATGCAGATAATTGGACGGAGAAGGGGTCTCGAAGTATCCGGCTGCTGTTTATGACCACCGCGTTCTGAGATACCGATCAATAAACAAGACATCGGAGATTTATGGCTACATACTCTTCTTTCGCGATTTGTTCAAGGTCAACTGGACAAGACTGTGAATGAAAGAGCTTGTCTGAGAACCAGTTAAGACCAATGTAATCAATTATGGATGACAATTGCTTACATTTTCACCAGCCCCCGTTGCACCATCAATCTCGTCAATGACTACAAGGACGGGCTTTGTACTGTTAACCAGGGAACCTGACTCAAGGGTAGGACGTATTCGATCATTCACTACATTTCCTGCTCGAGCATCGCTGGGCAGGGCTGAGTTGTTGACGTGCCGGCTGAGTCGTAGTCAATACGTACCTAGCATTGATCTCCATAACATCGTAACCAGCATGGCATGCTACCACATGAGCAAGAGTTGTCTTGCCCAAACCCGGGGGTCCCGACAGAAGTAGAATCTGCACAGCGGTTAACTGTCTGAGACGTACACCCCCATCAACCCTACCTTCTCGCGCGGTCTTTGATACTCGTCGTCGACATTCTCGTCGACATTCCGTTGTCGTTTCTTGCCTTTCATTTTCCCGAATACACAGTAATCCCACTGTTTTACCCAAATCATGGTCTCGCGTGCAGCACGGTCGTTTCCTATAAGGTCCGTAAAACAGGTTGGGCGATACTGGTCTACCCAGAGAGTATTCTTAATGGAATCTGTGGGACGACTGTCGGATGGCCATGACTGAACGCTAGAATCGAATGATAGATGACGAGTTTTGATCAAGAGGTCGTACTACGTACTCCTGTAAGCTTTTCGCCATGCTTGCCAATATATCATCAAGGAGCCGGTGTACTGGGATATCGAGGAGGCTAGAAAAGGGAGAAGTCGTAGTTGCCGCTGTCGCTGTAGTTGTGAATGGAGTCTATAAAAATAAAACGCTCAGCAATGAGGACACTTCAATATCCTTGAATCAGCGCACAACTGGCTTCGCAGAGCGTTTCCTCCTTTTCAAAGTTATCGTCTTTCCACTGAATGTAGTCGCTTGAACACAGTTGGAGGATGTCACAGTCCAGGGCACCCTTTCATTAGGAACAGGAGACTGTAAGGACGTTGAGCTTGGCGGTGAAGATGCTGTTATTGCGCTCAGATAATGTCCAAAGCGTCTGTTTTTATAACTACCTTGGCGCGTTCCTTGCTCCCCATGAACGGAAATTAGATTCGGACTTGACGTTGAGTCTTTAGAATTGACTATATGTGCGTTTGAGTCTTCAACATTGACTATTTGCGGGTTTGAATCTTCAGCATGAAGTTTCTGTGTCTTCGTCTTTGAGAGGAGGCTCGTCAGAGTGAAGGACGGAGCATCTACCAAATGAGCCCCTAGTCTCACTAACCTTTCAGAAGCCGGTGCTTACGAATTTTCCCGTTATCTATTTGAGATAGCCCTCCAATTGTTTCGTTGGTGTGTTTTATCGTAGTTGTTGATCCAGGGGTTGTCTGGAGAGAAGAACTAGATCCAAGCAATCCGTTTGGAGCGAAGCTCGAGAAAGCCATAGAGTGGTGATCCAACACTTCACTTCAGTGGTATATTTCTTTGCAGCGTTCCGCAAAATCAAAATTTCAAGAAAAGCCTCTCAGCGGTCACAATGAGGTATAGATATAAAAGGAACTGAGAGACGCGCCCCGTCGTTGCTCGTGATCGACATCCCGTGATGGCGTTATTCATCGTCTTTGGAAACAAATATTCATGATCTAAGCTTTTTTTGATGTCCACAGTGCAAGGATCGACTCAAGATTTGAGTCTAGGCAGCCAAGAGAGCAAGTCAAGGGTTTATTTCATCGATTGACTTATTACTAAATAGATTTTTTCTCAGCTTTTCGCGCTCTTATAAACACAATCGCTCCCGAGACTGCAGCAGGAGATGAGCATTTAACCCGTGAAACGGTTGAGAAATTATCAGCAAAATTGAACGAATTGATTGGTGAAGAGGCAATAAAGGACTACGAACACCTCAGGAACAAGAGGGGTGAGGTACGCTTTTCTCGAAGTCCGCACACACTTCACTCCAAACCCATATACAGCTTGTGAATGAAGATGGACTTCCCGTCATCGACATTTCTGAGCCACTTCCTCAAACCGAAGGAAGTAATGCGCAACAAGAGCCTACGATTCAAGATGTACCTTTAATCCGTCTTTCATCCCTCCCCTCCGTCGCAAGAGAAAAACTACGTCAACATCGCAATCGAATTTTGGACGAGTTAGAGGAGGAAGAGCGTCAAGAGGAAGAGCATCAAAAGCAAATTGAGAGAGAAGAAAGAGAAGAACTTCTGCGAAAGCGTAAGGCAGAAGCCGTGAACGAACAGGCCAGACGGCAACAGGCAATGGAGCTCCAAAAGAAAATGGGAAAGGCACTCATGCGCAACATGGGGCTCTCCAGGAAAAAATCAAATTCATTGATGAAGGAAGAAAATCCAGAAAAGCAAGAAATTTCGCAAGCGAGAACGGACACTAGAGAACGTAAAAAAACTGTCACCTTTGTCGAACCTCAGGGTTCCAGTCTCAATGGCAGTAAGCCCGAGTGGAACGATGTCACAGCAGCGAGGCTACGTGCTGGGAAACGGCCTACACTCTTGCAATCATTCCTTCCCGATGCCACTCCCGTCAAACTCAATGTTATTGAGCGCAAGCCCGCGGCTGACATCTCGACCACCCCAAGCCGTTCTACTCCTTTCATCTCATCCACAAAAGATTCTGATGACGAATCAGAACCAGAGGATAATCACCCAACCCCTTCTTCTGACAATGACGACGGCGACGAGGCATCTACAGAAGGACTTCCGGACAGTGAAGAAGACAACGGAGAGGCTGAGCTTAAGAATGAGTATGACTTAGACTATGCACAACATGAGCAAGAGATAGCTATGGAATACTATTATAAACGCAATACCATCGGCCAAGACGCGGCAAGGGCCATGATAGATCACTCTCATGAAGAAGAATTAGAGAGCGTAAGTACTCGGCTCGTCCCGGTAGTTTCGATTCACTTAGTTCTGGTCAGGAATCGGCCCTTGAGACACCAGTGGCAAATAACTATTCTAAGCCCTTAGTATCCCGCTTCAAAGCTAACCGCATAGCATCTGCCTATGGTATCCCAACTGGTACTAAAGCATTAACGTCCACTGCAGACTCCGTACTTCCTGAGTCTAGTGCCAGAACAGTACAGCGTGCTATCCGCTCAGGTAGAATTGATGACGATAATCACCTTGTCGGAGGTGATCGCGATAGCGACAGTGAAGTCGAAATGGAAGGACTACAAGAGACGTTAGAGCTACTCAAGAAAGGGGAAGTTTACAACCTCGGACCAAACGGACAGTACTTCCATGCTCGATCTCCAACACGACCTAGTAGCATTCAAGAAACTTCGGCGGCAGCAACGACAAGTTTGAATGCAGATAAATCCGCGGTGGCACCTTCTGAGATAGTTGCTCAGCAACAGGGGCTACAACATCGTTCACTGCCACCCCTCAATCGACCTAAAACCTCTAAATTCAAAGCTGATCGTTCCCAATCGGGCAGACTCTCGGCCCCTACCCATTCAGAGATCTCTACTTCACCTATCCCTTCACTTTCTTCATCAAAGCTCTCACAGGCACTGCCTGGTGGAGTTGACAAGAAGCAAAGCGAACGACAGGGCATAAATGCATTGCAAGAGACATTATCCTCTCCTTTACTGGCTTCTACCACAGCTTCATCCGCGACCCCAACACCAGGAGCTAATCCTAACCAGTTCAATACACAAGGGAGATACACCCCGGTGATGGCTGAATCTCGGTTTGTATCAGCCTCTACAGTATCTGGCCCCTCGACATCGTTCCCCTCAATGATTGTTGACTCACCTTCATTCCCTCCACCTGGACAACGAGCTCGCCGGCCTGAGCGTCCCCCAACGATTGTAACGTCTCGAAACTTCACTACTGATCTACCAACAGAGTTGGATGCGGCCAAGAGATCTCTGGCTCCTACACCTTTGTCAGGCACAACTCGGGTAGAATCGAGTCATACTGTGGCACCAATTGTTTTAGAACGAGCTTCCGCACCAAGAAACAGTGTCTCAGCAGCAGGCTTTGTCTCGACGCCAGAGAAGGTGTCGAGATTCAAACAGTCTCGAGATGGTCACTCGTAGCTTGTGGATTATTTCCTGTAGTTGGATTTTTACATGGACTCGTTGAAGCATGATAAGAGAAAGCATCGAGAAGCGCAGAATGAGGAATGGGAAAGTACAGTTGGGTAGTATGAAGTGATCACTACCGATTGAGATGCTGGCGCCTATGATATTGTTGCTCTTGGCATTCCTAGCGATCCTGGAACCATTGCTTTAGGGGTGATTTCATGAGCGATCAGATAGACGCAACTGACCTACTGAGATTTATGGTACCGATATCGATACTACTGACGTTCAAAATCACTCACACCATAGGTGATTATGAATATGAACAGGATGGCCT
>Ga0157363_1004156_pt1 | contig 13284 bp, 7 predicted proteins | sample AttsexASBM1_FD_111477 | JGI IMG/M metagenome (GOLD analysis project Ga0157363, IMG submission 111477) | Fungus gardens microbial communities from leaf cutter ant in Ribeirão Preto, State of São Paulo, Brazil - Atta sexdens ASBM1 | ecosystem: Host-associated > Fungi > Mycelium > Unclassified ...
ACTGAAAAGGAGCTTGCAGAACAGCTTGGCGTTACGCAGCAAGCCATATTTTTTCGTTTGTTTTTGAATAAAAATTGAATTTTACAAAAAAAAGCTCAGAACTTTTTTGTACACCTAATAATTCAATCATATGGTCAATCATAAATGATTAACCATCAATTTTACTAAACAGCAAACATAAACACAATTAGTTCCACGATCAATTAAATAATTGCGTTGGTGAAATCGGTTCAAATGGTTCTTCACGAAAAAGTATACGCACGTATACTTAGCGCTTTTTTTACCTTTTTTTAAAAAAGTTAAATATAACATATGCTCTGATTTAATTAATGGTATTATGCATGATTTTTATTCAGCTGTTTAATCTATCAATATTATATGGACTCTGCATATAATCATATTTTGTAATAACTTTAAAATTACGCTTTAACATATTGTTTTCGACTGGGATTATTTTTTCATTTCTAAATTCTCTGATTGTCTTTTTTCGCCGTTAATTGGAGAATTAGTTGTATTTATAACATTATATTGTTTTACAATTTGATTTAATAATGGGTGCTTATCATTTGATGACACAAATCGACACAAGTATCTTTCTAGCTTTGTCACTCTCTATATCATAGAATGAGGCTTGTATCGACTTGTGTCAACTTGTGTCAAATGGAAATCCATTTATGTTCCATGATTGTTCTCTGGCGTGTGAATGTGAATGATCCTCATTATATAATATTGTGCATTCGATCATTACTTTTATTACGTATTAGTCTTTCATAGTATTATAATTTATTACCCCCTTCATGGGGTTATAATTTATATTATAGCTAGTGGTTAAATCCACGTTTTGGATTTAAATCAAGCCAAAATGTTCCAACGTTTCAAACGTGAAATTTATATGGTTAGAATAAATATTATCACATTGTACACCGAATATAGCTCGTTTTAATTTGTGACCTAGTTTGTTTCTATATTTAATTTGTAAGTAACACGAATGTAAAGAGTGATATTAATTATTAATTTTTACCTTATAATACCTGTTCTTTATTATTTTGCGTACTGATTATCACGCCATACTCTCATTCGCCCTATTGAATTCTACTATTGGTTTTGAATTTGAAAATTCGTATCCACATTACTTTTTGAATTGATAGATAAATAATAAAATTGCAAAATTTTAGATTAACAGAATATGATGCTGACTAAAATTCTGTCTAAAAAAATACTTTTTTATAAAATTCCTTCATTAATTGTTTTTCATAATTTATATATTATATGAATTGCGATAACTATTGTATGAAAATATATTAACTTAGCTGTAAAATCAATTTTCTAACTGCAATGATTTCAAAAGGGTTCTTTTTTAGCATCCAGAAAAACTTTGCGAATGTCGTTACCAACTCTTAATAAAAATCATTTTTAATCTTAATACACATCTCTGGGTCATTCATGTCTGCTCATTTCTTTTTTTTTGAAATACTAAGAGCATCTGATCAAATACGATCTCTTTTTTATTTTTAAAAAAAAGTTTGGCATCTAGAAAAGAAGTTTTGTGCGTTACCAGCCTCAATTCGTATTCTTTAACTGGCACTGGCATAATTCCGAAGTTCATCTTTGGGTCAGAAATGACTCAAGGTGTGTACAAAGTGTATATTTTCTGTGACTAAAAAAAATTTTTTTTTCCTTTATTTTTCCTTTATTTTTAACTAATTCTCGGTTGTATTGCAAGAATATTTCGTGAATTATTAAAAAAAAATTTAACTAAAACAACATATTAGCCTTCAATAAATGCGATTTTTATCTTTGTTCTTAATGTTGTCAGTAATATTATGTTCTTCTTATGTGTATCTGTAATGTTATAAAGAATATTTTCCTAATAAATTATAAATTTTTTTAACATAATTTAATAGCACTAATAAAATCCATTGTTTTAAAATGTAAATACAATATATCTTCAATTTACAGCCATTTATGTATTGTATATTAAAAAAAACATCATTTTCAGATTACTCAACAATTAAACTTTTTAGATAACCGATTCTTGAACTATATTTTTTTCTTGTTTGAAATGTCAATTTTAAGATATTGAACCATATTTTTCCTTTAAACATTTTTGTTTCAGAATTTTACATTTTTATATGAAACAGTGCATTTTTCTCATTTTGTTAACTATATTTAGTTACAATAATTCATCTACAATTTGTTATGAATATATAACAGCACAAATACTTTCTAAAGATGTCAAAATATATATAAAAATTGTTTAATAATCTATACATACTTGTAAAAGTGAAAATTAAGCCAAGACATGAATGATCAAACGTATGTATTAAGGTGCCAAAACTAAGGATTAATCCTTATCCGTTGTTATAATAGTGCTATAATTGGTAATTAGCTTTATTCCCCGTTGAGCTATGTCATTATTTGAAAATTGCAGTTAGAAAATTGATTTCATAGCTAAATTAATATATTTTTGTATTAGTTATCTTTGTAATTTATAATATATAAATTATGAAAAATAAGTGTATAAAAATAATCAATATAATAATGATGAAATTTTAAAAAAGTATATTCTTTCAGACAGAATTTCATTTGTTAGTCGGCACCATTCCTATTCTATTAATTTCCTATTATAAAATTTTATGTATTATTTATCTATCAAAATGTAATATCGATAGACTCTCCAAATTCAAAACTAATAGGAAAATCCAAGGCCGAGAGTACGGCGTAATCAGTATACAAAGTAAATATACATACTTGTTACTCTTTGATTTCATTAATTCAAAAATCCATAAATTATATGTTTTGACTTTCTTTAGAGTCTTCCTCAGCAATTACAAAACATAATATGTCATTTCTTATAAGTCTAATTTGAGTAATCAACAAATTTATAGATTTGTTGTTGCAAATATCTGTTAACATTAAATTGTCCATAAATTGACTAAAAATTTAAAAAATGAAAAAGTAAGAAAAAAAAATGATTTACCTCAACATACAAAGAAACCTTAAAACTTTGGATGAAATTAAAAAATACATAAAATTAAGCATTATTGCTGCTTAAATATCACTGCAGAAATAAATCATTTAAATAACAATTCTTACAAGTAACATGCTTACAATAAAGTCAAAAACATAATTGATAAATTTCAATCCTAACGTATCAGTCAACCAGATAAATATTAAAAGAAGAAAAAACAAATCAAAAATAAAAACAATTAAGTCGCATTATACAAATCGAAAATTAAAAATTATTATCCTTTGAAATTAGTGTGGTGTAAATCTTCAATATCCGTTCATAAATTATTCATTCTTTTACATATGTATGTAAAGGCATTCAGATATTAATCATTTATTAAAAAAACACTCAACATCAAGTACTTCAATACTCTCTCAATCAAAATCATGTTCGTAATTAATTCTATGCACTGTAATCACTGAATGATTATTGGTATTCTAATTTATGTGATTTTGATGCTCTAAAGTTTTAGTTTCCTTTCAGTCTCTACAATGCGTCCCAAGCATTGCGTAAAATTTTATAGACAACATTTTTCTTTAGGGTGCAAAAGGCATTCGTCCCTTGGAAGAATGCCTTTTGCACCTTAATGAACTTACCCAATTTATTCAACTAGTTAATGTCAACTAGTTAATGTCAATTTGTATTAAAAATATTTTCTAAATATGTTCCATATTTGTCTATATTATATTCATTGAAACAAGTTTAGATAAGATTTTAAAGAGAAAAATCAAATGACACAAAAGCAGGGACTCGGACCGAAATTACATTATGGATACGTTGTGAATACATTAATTCGGCTGGTTACGAATATGGCCTGAGAATACCCAACTTTCAATTTCGAGGTCGGTTTTTTTAGTAATAACGATGACCGTTATGGATAATTACCGAAAACCGAAACCGAAAAGGACCGAAATTTAAATGAACCCGGTAATCATTAAAAGAATCTGTAAAAGAACTGGAACTAAAAGTTGGATTTAGCCTCAGATCGTTTATCTGGATCGAAGTCTCAGCAGAAAAGAAGGACCATCCATAGGCATATATACCGAAATTAAACTAATTTTTATTTTTTAATCATTAATTGAGGAACAATTCACCTAATTGTTTAATTAGCCGTATAAAGTCTCAAACGATGCAGAAAAGCAAGACATATGTTAACATAAATAAGAAAAATCCTCTACGTTGAATTTTTTGGAAAATAAATGCTTTAAAAACCAATGTTGATAGTGTAATCAATATAAGAGAACTCAAATGTTTAACAAGCTGTCGGCATCAGTTCCAAGCTGAAATTTGACAGAACTATTTTTTTATGGAGATTTAAACCATTTTAAGAAGTGCCCGGAAAAAAAATTTGAAAGTCAGAAAAATGGACCGCCCTAATACATATATTTATAGCCATTTGAGTTGCGCGCCGAAATTTTTCCGGGCTTTTAAAACACAAAAGAACTACTGTAGTAATATCACAATTAAATTTGATGCTCAATAAACATCTATTAAAGAACTTCATATGCTAGAAATTTGTAAATAAATAAATTTATTTATAAATTTATTACCTATTTATTAATTAATTTATTACCTAATCTTTTAGACAGACCAATAATTAATATACTAATTATAGCTATATAATTTAATGACACACATACATATAGCTTTATTCTAATTAAACTTAATTATAATTAAACTTAATTATAACTAAATATCCAAATAGCACTCGTGTTTAATCGAGACTTAAAACATCTTAAAAAGTTGTCTGTTTTTAAATGTCTTTTAGACTATGTATATAAAAATTGTCTTAAACATGTTATCAATTATATCCCAATTTAATGTTGTTTGGATTATAAGACTATGACAAATATGTTTAGTTTATATTTGGTTATTAAAACTACTTAAAATTACTTAAAACTTTAGTTCGACTACTGTCAAAATATTTTAAGCAAAATATCGCGGCTATAAGTTTATCACTTAGCGCCAAAAATTTTTTCTAGTGCACAAAAAATTTTTCGAGATATATGTGCTTCTTCGTCTTTTGTATTGTTCATGTCCTTCGATGGTATAGACTGCATGTTAAATGACACAAGCAAGGAGTACCGTTGGCAAAGGATATCGGCGTGCCGGTAAGACTCATGAGAAGTCATCGTAAAATGCACGATTCAACAACCGGTCCGCTCTGAAATATCTCGCAGTCTCTATGGGATCGCTGTAGCATAGTCGTTACCCTCATGAGACTGCAGTGGAAACCTTCTTTGAAAACTTACGGCGTATTCTTATTTTTTCCTTCTCTCACCCACTACACATACAATATGTTACACGATACTTTCTCGCTTTCTTTCATTCCGCTTGCGCTTTGCGATTCCATACGCGATTTTGCAACGTGGCTCACGATAATCTCTCTCTCCATCTTCTTGCGCGATATCAGAACAAACGAATATTACACATTTACACATTCGGTATAGCGCATGATGAATTGGTGAAACAGCAATAATGTTCCTTATCGAAATCATTTTAATGAGAATATCGAGAGATCGATATTTATGATGAAAGCTTTTGCGCCAAATGCATTTGTTTATCGCAGTGCCGCGTACGATACGTTGATCACTCCATGTAAATTTTGACAGATGAAAAGTATTATTATTTTGAAAAAACAAACGAGACATAAATATGGATGAGATTTGGTACAACTATATATATTATACTAAACGAGTGAATAGAATATCGTTTGACTTTCTTTGAATTTCAAGAGGAAGCGTAATACATGATCATGAATTGCATAACGAATTGCGTCTCTTGAATATCTTAACATACATACGTGGAATTGCACCTGCTGTATGCCAATGTTTGCGTTTAGTTATTGCAGCAGTTTGTCGTTCGTTAGCCTGGTAAAACAAAGAAGAGGACCTTGCCACACAATTTAAATGTATCGGAAAATGACGCGTAAAAATAATATCCATTTTATATATTTCGCGCGGGAATAATGACAAAGTTCTAGGTATTTCAAAATATTCATACATTCGAAATTTGGTAATATCAACGTGAATATCGAGATCATTCTTGGAACTGTTCATTCTTTAATTATAGTCGAAACGATGAAAGCGAGAACTCTCTCTGGTTAATTCGAGAGTGCGAAAATTTTATCAGATATTTCATTAAATTCTATGAATTTGTATTCTACTAATTATCTAATAATTCCACAAGATAATTCCTTTTTCTCTTTCAGAACAAGATAACATACTCATCGAATACTTAATATTTTATCCATTTTAAAGAAAGTTTGATACATAATTTTAACGTAAAATCTTTTCCTTTACAATTTTTCTAATTACAATAAGTATAAAAAGTATGGTAGAATATCTCCGTAAATTTTTATTTTAATCATCAAAGTTTTAATACAAGGGCTATCTGAATCCAACACGATTAAAGGTGCGTACCTCCTTTAAATAATAATATCTTAATTAATAATAATAAAAAATAATAATATCTTAAATAATAATATCTTTATTTCATAATTATAATATAAAGATAGTATATTACAACAAATGTATGTTTCGGCTCCGCTTTGAGTTATCTTCAGCATTATAAATTAAATATAAGAAATCATATCTCACGTTCTTAGGACAATCAGAATAAGTCTTCTTCTACTGCCTATTCCAAAAGTACTATCTCATAAAATGTTGACTAATAATTCAGGAATAGAAAACTTTGATAGTTAACGTTAGGATGTCAAACATTGAAATACAAAAAATTCTTTTTGTTTCCTTAAAATAGGCGAAGTATAATTGTAGCAATTCATTTATTTCTTTAAACTTTAGATTGCCGGGAAAGCCACTTTTATAACTTTTGAGTGTAATTTAAAATACCATCATTTTTCGTGATATTTTCAATATTAATATTATATTAAACATAATTGTATATATGTTATGAAATATATAAAAAACTATAAGTATTGAAAAATATACAAAAAATTTAAATATATGAAAAAATAGAAAAGTTATAAAATAAAAAGTGAAAAAAATACAAAAATAAATTTAAAAAACTAAATAAAGAAAAATCAAAAACGAATTACAAATTTTTTACGTCCATGTCGTTCTTTGGGTAAACGAAAGTTCTCTGCATGAATTCTCTTCATATTCATTTATGTTATCAATATATTGCGCTTAGGGCTCGAAATTTTATAAATCTCTCTGCTCAGAATTGGAATCAGCGATACCAAAAACCCCCAAAATATACTATTTTTGAGAAAATAAACACTTTTTATATCTGATCTTATGTTCTTCGTCAGGAAAGCCACTTTTGTGGCGCTGCACAAATCTCGAAATTTTGCACAATGTGTGTGTTACTTATATAGAAAAATTTTTGAGAAAAAGAATTTCACTATTTTAATGAAAAATGCCAGCAGTCTAAAGATTAAGAATATTTGATACACTTGTATGATTGCATGGGACTATTGCATACATGTAAAAATATATGGCCCAGAAGTGAATAGCATGTGCTTTATCTGCTAGTTTAATTAAGTAGTTAACTTGTTGAGACATGGAGTAGAGGGTGGCCAACAGGAATAGTCGTTTTGTTGCGACGAGGGAACATCGACTGTTTTGTCACATGTGCAGTGATAATTTGATTGTGCTTAGAGACAGGATATGATGTCACGCAGCATCACTGCACTCCAAAGCAGTTAATGTGAATACAGTTTCCCGGGTTGCCTGCAGTCAAATTAGCGGGACGCGAGCATAATCAAACCATCTATAACGAACCAAAATTAGGAGATTACCACTTATTACTTGTTCAATGAGCTAATTGCAATCTGTCAGTTTACATAGCATCTATAGTAATATCCAATGACAATCAACGACGTTGTCCGAAGTCGGGCTACAAATTTCACGCTATTACATCGCGCGCATTTGCGAACACAGGAATTATCGATGATACGAGCAATACCCTACACATGTATATCGTTTATAGATTTTATTTCACCTTTATTAAACGGATATTAATAAATTTCGTCGTATAACTGGAAACATAGATTGATAATAAATCTATTTAGAACTCGAATAAATACAGTATAATCCAAATGAAATAGCATCAACGTAAAGTATTTAAAATCCTGCTTTAAAATCATCTCATATTGATGACGATTATTAATTTCAGTAGTACTAATCACCGCAATTATAATAGGCTTAAACACGAAAAGATCTAGCGTAATCCTCGAGTGAGTTACTATTTATTTAAAAAGAATATAAAGTTTTTATTATTATTACGAGCAATTATTATTATGTTATTATGAGCAATATATTAGATAATAAAACATGAAATAACTTTAACCCTAGAATGCTGTCGATACATAAATTTTATGTATGACAGCAAATGAGCGAGACTATTATGAGCTAAGCTGGACCAGTCATTAAAAAATTTAATCTATTAATTACGTTAAAAGCTAGGACAAGCGGAAACAAGATTTCTAAGATTTCTTTCTTCTGACCATTATACCAGTTTGAATCTCTTGGTGATCAGTAGGTATTATACAGAAAGTATGGTAAGTAATTTCAATTTTTAAGCAGCTTTGTGTTATTATTTTGTATTTTAGAAAAAGTATTCTGGATTAAAAAAATCGAAACTTTTTATTTGTTAAATTCAAGTTTATTTTTGTGACCAATTACAGTGTATCTTTTATGTTCGAACAGTAAATGTCTTCGTTGCGGATTGATTGCTCTTTTGTCAATCTCCGTGATCTTTCCAAAAGCTTGATATTTCATATTTCCTTTGGAACAAGGATTGTACCTTTAAAGGAATAACTTTTGTCAATTCATTCGGTGAATTGGAATAATATCTTGCTCCATTGCATACCGAACATTCATTTAATATAGTCGAGGCAAATATGACAGAGCGGGGAACAGTTCATTTATTTCTTTGTATAATAAAAAATCTTATAAGAAGCTATGTAGAAACGAAAAAATTCGTTATTTTCGAGCTATAACTGCTAATATAAAAACTAGATATAATTGCTAATTTAAAAAATTATCCATTTGGTCTACATATCTTTTTTAAAGCAATTACGTACTTTTTTTATATCAATTAATTTATCTCTTTATTCCGTTCATAAAAGTATTAGAATAAATTTATCAAAAAATTAAAGTTTATGAGATATATTTAATAATATTTTATTGCAATATTTATCAAAATAAAATATAATGTCTCTCTCCTGTAAATTGTTAGTTTTTTTGGTATCTTTATACTTTCATATACAAAATAATTAGAAGAATCGTATTAAAAAAAATATAACTTTACTAAAAAAAAATTCATTAAAAAAATTTTAGATTTGATCTCGAACTTAGATTTGAGCCTTGATTTAATCTTAAGATTATCTTTTTAAGATCAAACAAAATCACTATCTTTTTGTCTCCTAGTAATTGAATAACATTTATCTGAAACATTTTATCTTTTTTTTTTTTGAGTTATTGGACAATTGAGTTAGTCAATAAAGATCAATAAAGATCAATCAAAGAAATAATTGTTGGATAGATCTTAAGATCCTGTTCAACATAATCAGTATAAATATCTCTATCTTTTTTTTTATCAGAGTGACTTGATTACTCTCAGTCCTTCCTCAGTTCAGATTGTCTTTCTTTCACTATTCGTTTAGATTAAATATTAACCTTTTTCCATTGGTTTCATTTTTACGTTTTTGCAGTTCTTTCGCAACGCAATTCCTTTACATCCTCTGTAGTTAGCAGTGTGGGCCTCCTTACAACTGGCACAAGTAAGTTTGGAATCTTTGGGTTTGAAGCATACCTTGGAGAAGTGTTCCCCAGCACATTTAACACAATAGATTCTTTTATGACAGCTACTACGAACATAGTTATAGCCTTGACAATTTTTATAATGAACAATTTTATTTGTATTTTTAAAAATTGTTTCAATTTTGACGACTTGAAAGACAATAGTCCTAACATTATTTATCTTGTCAATTGACTCCGAGTTTTCGAATATGGGCAAGAAGAATCTGAATTTAATTTGAGTTTTAATCGTCTTTTTTTCATTAGTTAAATCTTTTTTGTACTCATTCTGGATATTTACTGCTAATATAATTTTAAAGCCATTTGTCTTTAAATCATCGACGATGGCAATAGGATCAGCAGCTGGGTCAAGTCCTCTTGTCATTACTTTGAAATGGATGTAGTGAAGCCGTGGATGGAAACTATGACGGAAGGCCATATGTTTTTCAGCAGGACGGCTTCATACGAGTCATTTGATTCAAAATTGAAGAAATTCTTAAACAATGTCGGTATATTTTGATCTAAGATCTGGCTTTCCAATAACTCAGATTTAAATCCCTTGGATCTATGTATGGAGCATAGAAACCTTGAAAAGGTCACAAATAAGTCATTCCAATGTGATGTCATTAAGGATTGCTATTGAGGCAATATTCATCGGACAATCGTTACATTAGCGTGCGAACGCTTCAGACCGAGAATAGAGGCCGTCATTCAAGCTAATGGGGGATACATCAAATAATTGTGCTTTACAGGGATTCCCCAAGTGCCATGTAGAAGGATTTTTTGTAATATTTAATTTTTCATTAAAAACATTTTATTTAAAGAAATTGTTCGATTTGTCCGGATTTTGGTGACTCTATAGAATAAAAATACTAAAGTATATAATCACAGAAATGATTCCTGAATAATATTTAAATATAAAATAATAAATTATAAAATGTATATAGGATATATCATTTTAATTGAGGCACTAAAATATTTCTTGAACAGTGCATTTTAGAGAAAAATATTTCAGACAAAAGTTATGGATTGGAGGGAGACATAAAATGGTGTTATTTATTTGACTTTGGAAAGTTGTTTGAAGGTCATATAAAGGTCATTATCAATTTCTTAAATGAAATTTCATATCATTGCATATTCTTATAGCTTACCTCGAGAGCTTTCCAAAACACTATAATTAAATTCATTTTCATTAAATATTTTTCGAATTGTAAAGCTTGCAAATTATAGCACCGCCGGCATTAGCATTATCCAAGGTGTCCAATTGATGGCTAAAACTTCTTAAATGTTGTTCAAGATTATGATCTGGATAACATTTGTCAAAATCAAGGTCATTGGAGGTTGTTCTTCTTATTTTCTTTTTTGCACTAAAAAAATTAGATTTCTATATAAAAAATGAAAATAAGAAATATAACTTTCAATGACCTCGATCTTGATAAATGTTATCCAAGTCATGATCCTAAACAATATTCAAGAGGTAACCGTCGATCAAATATCTTGGGTAATGCTAATGCTAGCAAATATTTGAAGCTTTATAAAAGTGAAGAGTACTTAATAAAAAATAGTTTCATTATACCCTGATAGCACAAAAGGATTTTTATAACGTTGCAGGAACATAATATTAAAACATTGGAACCATTATAATAACGATGAGGAATGTTTCTGAGAAGTCTCTGCAAGATTGCCGCAACGTCAAAATGTTCGCTTTGATCCGCAAAAAACGATTCTGAAATACGGAAATATTTATACAATCTTTTAGTGATGCAATATTGCAGTTGTTGCAATTCTCTTTAGTTTCAACATTACAGAAATGTAAAAAAATGTATGCAAGTAGAGCTGGGAAATTTATATACAATACTAAAATATTTAAAATACAATAAAATATAATAAAATACAAAATACTTTCAAAATTTTAATTAATATTTAAATTACAAAATATTTTCAACTTTTTAATTTTAAACATACAAATTTTTTATTTTAAACATACAAATTATTTGTATTTTAAATCAAATGACTGAAAGTTATTTATGTACTTTATAGTTTAAATATTAATTAATATTGACAATATTTTGAATTTTGTATTTTAAATGCTTTAATGATGTATTTTACTCAGTCCTGTATGCGTATATAAATATTGTTAATTTACAAACTGCAAACTACAAGATTCTTCGACACAATTCGATCCTCCTGTTCATGATGAGTGATGTCATTTTTTAAGGACGCTCTATATATATATATATATATATATATATATATATATATATATACAGGGTGTCTCATAAATAAGGTCCGAATCGCATTGCGGGCATAGAATGGGTCAAGAAGAACGAAAACGTTATCTTATGTCATTTTGAGATATCCGCTGTAGTTTTCGAATTAAAAAAGAAACCTTCTAAGTCAATGTACGATGAAGCCGTGTCGCGTGATTTCATAACACGGTCCATCGGCTTCATTTCATCTACGCACGCGCATAGAAGAAACAAAGCACTATCCTTCTTTTCGCCCTCCTTATGCGCCGTTGCTATGGAGTGAAGCGCGATGGGCCGTGCTACGAATATGCACGGCGCGACTTCACCGCACATTGGTTTAGACGGTTTCTTTTTTAATTCGAAAACTATAGCGGATATTACAAAATGGTATAAGACTTTTTCGTTCCCCTTGATTCATTCTACGCCCTCAATGCGACTCGGATCTTACTTAAGAGACACCTTGTGTGTGTATATATATATATATGTATGTCCAGGGGCAGCTTCTGGGACCGAAAATAAAATTAGTTAAAAACAATTTTATAAAGCCTTTTTTATGGTTTTCTATCTTCCTTTCAAGTGAAATTAATTTATTTTTATTTATTTTCGGAAAAAAATTTGCCAGTTTCCAATACTCACAGATTGGTAGATTCCAGGACACATATTCTTCCAGGACATTGACAAATTGAGGTTCCGGGACATATGTTTCCAGGATATTCACAGATTAGCAGATTCTGGGACAATATATTTTTCCAGAATATTTATCCAGAATTGACAGGTTCCGGGAAAATATATGTACAGAAGAATTGACTAATTGACTGGATCCGGAACAACATATTTTTCCAGGATACTGACTAGATCGGCAAATTCCGAATCAGTACACTCTAGATAATTGACTAGAATGGCAGCTTCCGGGATAAAACATTTTCCAGGATACTGTTAAAAACTGCAGCTTCGGAGACAGTACATTTTTAAGAACATCATTTAGAATGGCAGTTTCGGAGAATTTTTCTATTCATATACAATGTTTTCAGGACATAAATTGTTTTATTGAGTATACAGGATATTTCCAAAAGTTAATAACAACGCCTAAGGATAGACTATAGACATAATAATAGACCAAGTATATAACACAAGACATGGCAGTCACGTTCGAGAAGGAGGCAATACAATTGAATTTTTTGTTTTCTTTCTAACAGAAGAAAGTGGAAAGTGAATCATGATCATGTCAAATCTATTATGTCTATGAAGCAGATGCACGATC
>Ga0157363_1004157_pt1 | contig 13282 bp, 4 predicted proteins | sample AttsexASBM1_FD_111477 | JGI IMG/M metagenome (GOLD analysis project Ga0157363, IMG submission 111477) | Fungus gardens microbial communities from leaf cutter ant in Ribeirão Preto, State of São Paulo, Brazil - Atta sexdens ASBM1 | ecosystem: Host-associated > Fungi > Mycelium > Unclassified ...
CGCACGCACGCACGCACGCACGCACGCACGCACGCACGCACGCACGCACGCACGCACGCACGCACACACACACACACACACATATAAAGAGTAGGAAGTATATATAGAAGTATATAGAAGTATAAGTAATATAGAGAGTCCTCTCGCTAACGATAAATATTTTGAAGACTTTTTTTTTGTATCATTTTAAAACGAAAAGTCTAATACAAAAATGTCCAAGCTATGATAATTTTCAAATGGTAAGAAAAATTACGAATATAAAACGAGTATAAAAGAGTTTAAAAATTGAATGACGGAAATAGCATTTCGTGCACTCAGGGTAAAATGATCAGTGTAAAGATATTAAATTTTGTTATTGTCAAAAACATGAAGTTCGAGGAAGCACATTCATTGACCATCTTGCCATCCCTGAGCGCGCAAAATTTTAACCGTTATTCGTAATTTTTAACTTTTTCCACTTCAAAACTATCATAGTCTCGACATTTTGGTATTAAACTTTTCGCCTTAAAATATTACAAAAAATCTATCTTTAAAAGAAAGAGCTTCGTTTGCCTACAAAACAATTGCCTATAGCTTCGTTTGCACATAGCGTATTGCACACACGACAATATTGCATACAGCGTATTGCACACACAATAGTATTGCACACAGCATATTGCATACACGACAATATTGCACACAGTACATTGTATACATGACGATACCGTACACAATATTGTACAATGTCCTGTGTGCAATGTGCTGTGTGCAATATTATCGTGTATGCAATACGCTATGTACAATATTATCATGTATGCAATACGCTGTGTGCAAACGAAACTGTAAGTAATCGTTTTGTAGACAAACGGGATATTTAAAGTATTTGTCGTGATAGGACATCCTGTATACTTTATTATATATTGTATTTTATATAAATTAGAAAGCATATATATTGTTTACATAAAAATGTCAACTAACCCAAGAATAATGACAATTATATAAATCACCAATGCAAAGAATATAAATGCAATAATTGCGTATAGAAGAAATAACTATAGATGATAAAATATCTAGATTATTTCCTTTTATAGTATAACTCTCTAAATAAGTTAACAATATAATTATCACAAACCAGAATGAAACATACTATTTTCATCTTAAACTTGTGATAATTTGTTGTTCTTCCAAGTTTTTTTCAATGTGTCATCCACAATAACGAGTTTCTTAATGCAATTTCTAAATATCTGATGCAAAGAAATAAAGTAAAGAAAACAAATATTATGATTTGTATCTATCGATTTTGAGAGAGAGAGAGAGAGAGAGAGAGAGAGAGAGAGAAAGAGAGAGAGAGAGAGAGAGAGATGAATATTAATTTTATAAATTGCTTCTATAAATAAATACAAATGATTTCAGAGATAATTTTAATTAGGCTACATACGAATCAAAATTGACAAATTCAAATTTATAAAAGATTTCTATAAGACATATATATTTTTTTAAACAATTTGAATATTTTTCGAGTTCTGGTATCCTCCATATTGAATCCATCACTTTGAATTTGTCAATGACAACTCTTGGACTCTTGCATAGTGGTTTAACAAATCCTTAAGTTTAATTTTAACATAGTTGGATGTTGTTTGTAAAATTGTCAATGACAAAAAATTCACAGCTTTTCGATAATAGACCTCATATTTAATCATAAATGTCTCATTAACCGTAATCAACATTAAAAATCTTTTGAGGACTAAGACCCGAGAGATTGCACAATGTTATTTTAATTTTAAACGAGGCTTAAAGGAGATTCTCGCGCTAGAGATTCTCTTCCTAGTCAATAGACAATTTATTCGTAATAATATGTAAAACAATGGAATAAAATAATGGAATAAAAAGATTACTTATCTTATGCTATTATACATAATTAATGTTAATTTTATATGTTGCTAAATATTTTCAAAATAACAAAATAAAAGTTATAAGATGTTACGCATTTGATGTATACGCATCGTCCATTTGACATATATTTTAGCTTTTTTTATTGACGAATATAAATGTCTATTCTAGCTTTTTTATTGACGAATGTAAATCTTGTAAACTGTACGATCAGTTTAAATGAAACTTTACGAGAACAAATTTAAGTAATTATTTTAATATAATTATAATAATTTTTTAATTGCTGTCTTATACGCAAGTATCTCAATTTAAAAGAGAATAACTATAGAATAAGGTTATACCTTTAATTTGTAATGTAAAATTCTATAAATTTAGAATTAAATATCTTCAAAATGGTACAATAAAAGTCAATGAAATTTTTTTTAAATATTATTGATATTATTAAAATTTGTACTACATGTATATTATAAACTTGTTTAATATTTTATCAAACACGAGAACTTCCTTAAAACTCTCTTTCTTTCTCTCTTTCTTTATCGGCTTTAAAAAAAGAAAGAGAAATTTTTTTTCTTCACTTAAGAAGAAAGAAGAAGAAAGCTTCACTTAAAGCTTCACTCAAAATAACATGCAATCGGGCCTAAAAGTTCGAAAAACATATCTCATTTTGATTGCAATAAAATTTCTTTAGCACATTACATTATAATTATAATATAACAAAGTGCCTGAAAATAGCTATTTTTTACAATGTTGATTGCGAATTTCTTAAAATTGTGACTTGATCGAGCAATTTGGAAATCGGATTATATTCAATATCCACATGAAAATTACTGGAAATTACTCGTTCCAGTTAAAAAAAAGTCACATTTTTTGTCGAACAGTGTATTCAGACAAATATTTTTTATGCTTTATTTCTTACTTTATCATTCCAATAGCAAATGATATCATTGTCGTAAAAATATGCAAATATGATATTCAGTAGAATAATAAGTTGTATATTGAATGTATTATAATAAAATAATAAAATATATAGTAGCAATAAGTATAAAAAATTGTTTTTGATCACCTACAGGAAATTGGACTCTTAAACCACATACATAACTGATAATTAGTAATGGCGACAACATTTCTCGAATGCTCTTAGTCATAGCGTATCTTCGCAATTATGAATTGCACTTTGCAGATAACTTCGTAATGGATCTTTATAATTCACTATATTTATGTAAACGTATGATAAAATAATCGATATGCTGAATTTTTCATGTAGTAAGTTATTCTCGAAGTAGAACTTTATAAATTTGTTTTCACACGAAGCAAATACATTCATAATACAAATATCGATATTGTTTTTAATGAGTTAGTTGTTTTTTTTTGTAATTTTTGTTCTTTATTGTTTTCTCTCATTACTGTATAGTATTAGTGGCTATTAATGAATTATATTAATAATAACCTCTTACCTTGTCATGATATTACTATCTTCTTATCATATCATGATATAACAAACACGATTGTTAATAAGAACGTGTCAGCAAGGTAAACAATTTCAGCGATGGTATTCGATGAAATTTCATTTATTAAAAAAATATATTAAAGTGCTGATGTTAAAAGATTATAATAAATCGACCAAATGAGTAATATAAAAAGACTGAACTATCATTTTAAATTTCTACATAAACTAAATTCTTAAATTAAATACATAACTGTTTATTATTAGGAGTGATGTTAAAATTGTTTGAATACTTTTAGTCATTGTACGATTGTATTTCCATCTAAATTGCAATTCTGATAAGATAATTGTATACATATAGTAGCATGATAATGATAGAGTTTTTTAATTTTTATTAAGGCACCTTATGGATATTAAAGTAACCAATTCATAAAAATTTACGTGACGTATCGAGTGAAATAGAATGTGGGGTATTATATTTGTCTGTCTTACATAAAATATATACGTCTTTATAATAAAAATACAAAAAAATATTGTTTTAATATACTTTATTTTGTATTTAGACATTTGCAGTGCTATAGTAAGATTTTAAAATATTATTAAACATCGTGTGATAGATTTTAGTCACAGTTATAATTATTATATTATTATTATATATATATAAATATATATATATATATATATATATATAATTATAGATTACACATATATAAATAATTAAATATTAAAGCGCTGTTTTTGTTTCAGTAAAAATCATATTATTTTATTTAGGTTACATAAAAAATTATATACAAGGAATGATTCTATTAAAAATGAAAGAAATGTAAAAAGGTATAGAATTCAATTATATAGGAAAATATATCTTTTGTAGACAGATGTTATTATAATTAACCTTTTTCAATTATTAATTTTTTCTTATAATTTCAACATTGGAATATCAAATCATATCCACATAAAAGACATTGTGTAACATAAATTAGACTATATAAATTGCTTATTATGAAAAAATATTTTTTAAATTCTGTTATGTTTTGTTAAAATTAATTACTTATTTACGTGCGCTTGTATTACAATAACTAAAACGGTCGCAATAGACATGATAAACTAAAAATAAAGATAACATATATAAGTTTTCAACTTAAATATTTATCATGACTTATTATTTCTAGCATGCAATAAATATAACATACCCTGTAAAGAAATTTGGAGCCAAATTGGAAAAATCCAATTCCATAGAATCTAAGAGGCTTATAAGTCATTTGTAATGAAAATTGTGAAATCTGTATTATTACAATACATTACTATTAATGCATATTTTGTTAGTGTTTGTACTAAATTGGACATGGATTTAACGTTTCTTTTAATAAAATTTAGTTATCTTATTTTAAGACTTACGACTTCACGAACTTCAACATCAAAAGTAGAATATGATAATTTATTTAATAAATATCCTGTTGTATTAGCCTAAAATTGGAATATGTTGAATAAAATTGAAGTTATTTTTAATTTAGGAATTTAAAGATATTACTAGTACTTTTTATTAAAAATAAATTTTAAATTAACATTTAAAAAGTTGAAGTTAAAATGAATACCTTGATGCTGACTGTTTCGCACACATAATTAATGAGTAGAAATTTGCTAACGTTATGAAAAAACAAGAATAAGTATAGGACTGCACATAATATATTATTAGATTTTACGTAATTATCAGTAAGTATTGCGGAGAAAATTATGTGTAAGTCAATCACTATCCAATTAAAATAACATGCCATTTTAAAAGTCATTTGTGTTCCAAATATTGAGTCCACCTCTCGGGATAGTTTGCGTAACTCTAAATGAAGATGTCTGTAATATCAAATTACACAAGATAAAATTGCTGTAATTAATAGAACTTATCTAAATTAATAAAATTGTCTTACAAAATTATCCATATAATGTAGTCATTTCTTGAAGTCTTCAAAAATCTTTGTCGATAGGAATGTATCATGGAATTTTCCCAAGCTGGTTTTATTGCATGTTTATTTTTTGTTAAATTCTGAATGAGTTCATTGATTTGATCAAACTTCAATCCTATGTATCTTAATATAAAGAGTCATTGAATATAAAATCGTTATTTACAAATAACAGATGTATCAAAAATTTTAAAAATACACTTCCAAAACTGTGAGATGATTTATGCATGATAATTTAATTGTATTACACATATAACTATTATAAAGTATTATAAACATATTATGACCGTATATGTAAAAAGATACTAACCCAAGAATACTTGCATTAGTCAAATCATCGACAACGTTAATGTGAAAAGAGTAGTTTAGTAAAAAGATAAAAAGCATAGCTGTTACAATGTCGCAATTGTGTTCAACTTTTAAAAATAATGCTGAGCTACAATTCATTAATATAACTATCATAGACCATCCTAAGACAAGCCATAGTGTTTTTGCATGTAGTTTTTCATAATTTGTCACTATTCCAAGTTTATGCAGTGTATTGTCGACAATATCGAGTTTTTTCAAGCAGTTTTTAAATTTCTGTCGGGAAGATGCAAGTAGAATAGATGAAATAAATGAATAATATTATTATTTATCTGAAAATTTGACAACATTATTGCAGCTTATACATCTAATAATACCTTTATTGCATTTTTAGTCATTATTGTATAATTAATTTATATCTGTATATAAATTAATATAACATTAATACATAATTGCATTAGTGACACATGCAGAAAAAAATTTGATGTAAAAAATGCAAAATAATATGCATAGAAAGACTTTATGATTTAATGTAATTTAAACAATAAGAATTTTTTAATGTAATTTCTTTTTACTATAATGCTATATCAAATAATAATAAATTAAAAAGAATTTACGCAGTGATTGCAGATTATCTTTATGTCTTCATACATCATTAAATGGTAAATTAACAATAATTTATAATTGTTTTGAATATTGTAGCTATGCACTTATAATTATTGCTGAAAATATTATATCTACTTACCTCATTATGATATATCCCAAACACGATCGATAACAAGGTTGTAAACAATTCCAGCAAATAGCAAATGTGATATTCGGTACTGGTATAAAATTTAAGATAAGGTATTAATACTGACATTAAAAGAAAATAATAAATTATCCAAATTGTCAGCATATATAAGAGATTAAACCACAATTTCGCATGACGTAAAGGTAGATTGGTGAGTCTTAAACTAAAAATGTAACTAATCATCAGGAGTGGCATTAAAATTGTTCGAATACTTCGATTCATTGTGCATACCGTTGCTATTTCAAACTGTTCGTCTTTTACTGACTTCATATATGCAACAGTAAAGCTACGCGATGTTCGTAATTTCTATTAAGGTACTTATGAATATTAGGTAATAAATCTACTAAAATTTATGTAATATGATTAAAGCAGATGATAGATAAAGTACTTCTTTATGTATGAATAAATACGTTCATAATATAACGACATAATATAACGAATATAGTTCTCTATTTTCATTTTATCTTTTTTTAATCGAGACATTTATATAATGATGCAACGTAAACATAGTTTTTAAATATAGCATAGATATATTTTAATCACAATTACAGCTGTAACAAAGCTGTAGATTATATACATATACCATAAATAATGTAATTGTATGTAAAACTTGTTTTTTGTTATGATAAAAATTATATTATTTAATTAATTATATAAAAACTGTATACAAATAATTCTCTTTACATAAACAGAATTGCGGAAATATGAAATCGATATAAAAATATAATAAAGAATATTCATTGTTGACTTTGTATAACACATAAAATTATAATATTATAAACTGTGCGTTTTATAAATTGTGCATTATATATTTATTACGAATTACATTTTATGAGCTATTATAATTTAATGACAATATATGTTTACTTATTTTCATTCTCTTATATTATTGTAACTAAAACTATTGCATTAGAGAATATGTAGAGAATAAAAAAAATTTTATATAAAAAATAGTCTTCATTGTCTTTTGACAATGAAAAGAATTGACAATGAGAAGAATTGCAAAGACAGAATCGATGCAATAACATGTTAAATATTTATTATTTATCCTTTTATTATAATATATACATATATATATATATATATTAAATATATATATATATATATATATATATATATATATACATAACATGCATGTATTATCTAAATATCTATCAATTACTTTTATTAATTTTCTTTTTCAGTATTTATAATATAGAAATATATAATCACGGAAGATACTGTATAAAGCATTTCCTAAACCACATTATACATTATTATTAAATACATTATTAAATACATATTATAGATTAAATTATTTTTTATGAAATCTGCTATAATCTGATAAAAATGTTTACTTATTTGTTTACTCTTGTAATATTATAACTAAAACAGTCACAATAGACGTGACGAACTAAAAATAAATACAGTGTGTAAGTTCTTTTATAAATATACATCATGAATTTGATTGTAGTATGCAATTATGTGAAAAGTATAACGTACCCTGTGAAGAAATTTGAAGCCAAATTGAAAAAATCCAATTCCACAAAATTTAAGTGGCGCATAAGCCATTTGTAATAAAAAGTGTGAAATCTGTGTATATTAATATAGTTATTATTAATATGTATTTTATGGATTTTTTTTATATTTACTTAAATATTATATAATATTTATTTTAATATTTCAACGAAATTTATTTTAAAACTTACGATTTCATGAATTTCTATATCATAAGTGGAATATAACAATCTATTTAATAAATCTGATGTATTACTTGCCTGAAATTATAATTTGTCGAATATAATTAATTGAAACTAAAACTAAAATATTTGAAATATAATCTAAAATATAAATAAAAAATTAGATTTTATTTATGACGATATATATATGTTATTTTATATATTAGATATTACTAAATTAAGCATTATTTAGTTAAAATTTTAAATTGATTTTTAAAAAATAAATAAAAAATACCTTGGTGGTAACTGTTTCGCACACATAATTAATGAGCACAAATTTAAAAACGTTGTGGCAAAACCAGATTAAATTAACGAAGATAAGTATAATTTTAGATATTATATAACTGTTGATAAAGATTTCGCAGAGAATTCTACGTAAATCAAGTATTATCCAACCAAAATAGCATATCATTTTAATAGTCATTTGTATTCCAAACACTGAATTCATTTCATGGGATATTTTGCGCAATTCTAAGTGTAGATGTCTGTATGTGCATATATAAATACGAAGTTTTATATATTTCATGTATATATAAATTATAAATATTATTTTTCTGTGATTTTGACATTTTATGATTCTGCAATATAATTTATATAAAATCTTACATAACGATCCACGTTATGCACTTATTGCTTAGTGATTTCGAAAATCTGTGTTGGTGAAAATTTATCATAGAATTTTCCCCAGCTCGTTTTATTTCATGTTTATTATTTTTCAAGTTATAAAGATGTTTATTAACTTGATCAAATTTTAACCCTGTGTATCTAAATATAAATAAAATATATTATTTGTAAATAGTTGCTATATTGTATAGAAATTTTTAAAAATACTTTAGTAATTATAAAATTTTATGTATTATAATTTAGATTTATTATTATTTAGAAATAACAAAGCTTGAGGTAAGAATATAACGGTATATACGTAAAAAAAAGGATATACTAACTCCAGAATACTTGCAGTAGTCAAATCATCGATAAAATTAATATGAAAGCAGTAGTTTCGAATAAAGATATAAAACATGGTTGTTGCAAAATTATGGTTATATCTATCTTTCGTATATAACGCTGTACTGCAAACCGTTAATATAACCATTATAAACCATCCTAAGATAAACCATATTGTTTTTTTGTATAGTTTATCATAGTCTGTCATTATTCCTAATTTATGCAAAGTATTATCGACAATATCGAGTTTCTTCAGACAGTTCTGGAATTTCTATCAGGAAGATAAAATAATTATTACATACTGTTGAATGTACTAAACTTATGCTTGAAGACAGAGTTGTTCAGAAATTTATTTTTATAAAAAAAGAAGCGTAGCTGTCATTTTTGCTGTCAGTAACAGTGTGACAATTAACTCGTTATTCAACGATTTCACTCAGAAAAGATAAAATGTGGTAATATCATTGAACATATGTATTTAATAGTACATATTTTATATTTCAAGAAAATATAAGATTTTATAATTCAAGAAAATATAAGATTTTTAATTCTATTTTTCCTTCATACAAATTTTTTATATAATTTAAATTAATTATTTTATTAGATATTTAGAAAAAAGGAATTTATCATATACACTGTGTTAATATGTGAGATTTTGTGTTTACATACACAACAATTTTTATTAGTGTTGTGTGTGTGTGTGTGTGTGTGTGTGTGTGTGTGTGTGTGAGAGAGAGAGAGAGAGAGAGAGAGAGAGAGAGAGAGAGAGAGAGAGAGAGAGAGAGAGAGAAATAGATGTATAACTTTTATATCCTCTCAAATATAAGTCATATATTTTTTATAGAGTTCTCAGCGCTTGTATTGCATCTTTATAGATTGTTTAATAAATTAATCTATTTCTCTCTCTCTCTCTCTCTCTCTCTCTCTCTCTCTCTATTTTTTCTTTTTTAAGCTTTGTGTCTGCAATGCTAAAATCGTCTTCCAAGACGTCGGACGGAGAAAGAATTAACAAATTACATTTGAACAATTAAGTCATTTGATGAATGCGATTGTTCTTTTTCATCCGAGATCTCAAAACAATTTTTGACATTGTGGACACGAGATTTTATTTAGCGTCTCTTAAAACATGAAAAGAACAGTTTTGTTGAATTATCTAAAAATTTAGCTAGATACAGATTTGAAAATACTTTTGTTAGAGCAAAGCAATTATGTAACGCAACTTAATTGCTAAAATGTCAAAACTTTTTGGAACATTATCATCAAGTTTGAGCGTCCGACATAATTATTTTTACAATTCAACAAAATTATTTTCAGATATTTAAATCTATCTAGCTAAATTTTTAAATACATCAGCAAAATTATTCTTTCCATGTTCATTTTTCTTCTTTTGACTCTTTTTTGTTTTTCTATTTTTACGTTCTCTACTTATTTAAACTCAACAAAAAAGCGGTAAAAGAAAGATATGTTTATCGCGAAGATAAAAATACAGGTCCAACGAACTGCGCCCACGTTCTTCTTAAACAATGCTTTTTGAACAATGATTAATAGATCAATCGTTGCGACGAATTTTTACTGCAGCATTCTGCGAAATATTGACTTGTTACATTATTTCTCGAAATGTAAATATTGATATATTTTATCGTTTTATTGATTTTTTGTATGATCTCGATATATCGCGGGTAAAGCTTCATTTGTTGTTGTTGTATTTTATTTTGTATATTTTTACGAATTTCTATTACTGTCGCACATTTGATTTTTGCTCTATGTATCAAGTCAAAAATATACACGATGGAAAGAAATAGATAATGTCTTTCCATCGATTTTCATTTCAAGAGAAACATTTCTGTGTGTTTAAACAGAAGTTCTTCTTCGTATAATGCTAAATACACACAGTTTTATTTATACGACGTCATTTTAATATATTGCTGATAATCTATGAAAATTTGTTAGAATACAGTTATTCTTCTCGCGGCAAAAAAACATAGCACCGAATAAAAAAGATGCAGTTCTTACGAATAGATTTTAATATTGTTCCAGTAGGACAATTATTCTTGAATACAAATATAGCATCAAACAAACAAGATGCAGTTCTTATCGAATTAATATCGAATTAATTTCGATATTTGTTCATCAGAGGATAGTTATTCTCGAATACGAATCTATTGTATTGGAAAAAATGCGTTTCTTAATAAATTTTGACATTAGTTCCGTAATAATTAAATATCATACGTAAAAGAAAGAATAATTACACAGCACGTTTTACGCTTATAATTAGCAATATTAGTGACTATTTTTCAATCATTGATTGCTTTGCTCTAACTAGTTAAAAAGTAATGGTTAATCGCTAGCGTAATTACGACTTATAATACTATCGATCAATAAATCGCAATTCGATGAATTGATTTCTCATTAAAAAACTTCAAACGCTAGACAAATAAATATGATCGTCGTCCGCGCATTCCTAATATATTGAGACAACCTAAACAGTGTGCTATATTCAGTACAGAGTGTTTTAAACTTTGCAAATATATTTCAGTAATGGATTCTTCTGCATATTTTATATCGATTTCTTCCTTAAGTGACAAAATGTTCAATTTCAAAAGCTCAGAGTTTGGCCTATAATGTATTATATATATATATATATATATACTGAAAACTAGATACAGTATGCAAGTATAATAATTACTTGTTTCTAGTATTTAAACAATTCCGCAAATTTTTATTATCGCAAGCATTAAATTTATTCAAAATATTCTGAATTTTAATAAATCTAATACTTCAAGAATAAAATTAAGATTATTAAATTTATTCAAGATTGTTAAATTAAAACAAATAGGATTTGTTTATTATAAAAATTTCCTTCTTCGATCAATTTTATAATATTATATAATAATTCTTTAAAAAAAAAAACAAATTCATGTTTTGAATACGTAATAACGAGTCTTTTTAAAATTGTAATATATAAGTATATTTTAAGATTATTAATAAGAAAATATTCTTTGTTAAAAATAATCGTTATTTAAAAAAAGTAAATTAAATAATCACTTTTCTCAGCAATAATATTTTTCTGTATGTACGAGAATTAATCAGAATTCTTCATTTCATGGAAAGGAGAAACTCTGATTGATTAATCTTATACATTATTTTAATTTAATTTTTAATTCAATTGAATTTATTATATGTTGAATTTATTATATTTCAAAGAATTATATTTATAAATTATGTGCAAAAGTTTGTGTTCTAATCTTAGACATTAAATATCAATTAAGTGAATTTAGTATTTCATAACCCATTTACATCAACAAATATTTCTTTAAGATTTATCATAAACAAAAGAAATCATCATAAATAATACTACTTTTCAAAATATTGTAAATCACAATATAAAATCAATTATAATATATAAGAAATTATAAATTACAATATAATTTTATATTATAAATAAATAAAAAATGCACATAACTGAGCGATATGATTATTAAACAACAGTCGTGTAAAAATAAAAACAAAATTTTTTAAAAAAGAATTTGAAGCTGTGTGTCAGAAGACAGAAATTTATAAGCAATTTTCAGAATTATTGTCGCAATTTAGGCGATTTGAAAAGAAAAGCGATAAGATAAAACGACGAGAATCACTATATGTATATCACGACTGCGAGTATTGCAACTCATACGACGCGTCGTTTTCCAAAACACCCTAGACTCACCCGCAGAGGCAGCTCTTCAGGTACTTGGAACAATTGGCGATGCGCCGTCGTCTCGACGTCAGCTGCCTGATGCTGTCCTCGGACGGCTGCAGCAGATAGTCAGTCTCATCGTCGTCCATTTCAAAGTCCCGCTCGTCGGAGCTCAACCGCAACGGCATCTCCTCCAGCCTCATGGCGGAGGCGTCGAGACGGCGCGCTCTTTCGTTCCCCGTTTTTTTTTGTACTTTCTTTTTTTCTTTTAAACTCCTTTCTATTTTTCGCGCGTCACGCGACCGTCCCGTTCGGCTCTCCCGTCGACTCTCTCACCCTCGCGGCGATGGCGGGAGACTCGCGGTGACGTGATTGACTGATAACGCAAAGCGGGATAATCGCCGTCGTCTCGCGCGACCGATCGCTGCGGCACGACGTCCGCGGTGCATATCTTATCGCGGACGATCCGACCAGCTGATCTACTCGGGAGAGTCGTCCAGCGTCTGAGTGCTCCGGACTGATGCGACGAATCCGCAACGACGACGACGACGACGACGACGACGACGACGACGACGACGACGA
>Ga0157363_1004160_pt1 | contig 13280 bp, 8 predicted proteins | sample AttsexASBM1_FD_111477 | JGI IMG/M metagenome (GOLD analysis project Ga0157363, IMG submission 111477) | Fungus gardens microbial communities from leaf cutter ant in Ribeirão Preto, State of São Paulo, Brazil - Atta sexdens ASBM1 | ecosystem: Host-associated > Fungi > Mycelium > Unclassified ...
GCGTGCGTGCGTGCGTGTGTGTGTGTGTGTGTGTGTGTGTGTGTGTGTGTGTATTTGCTAAGTATGTTTGAGATTTATTAATTAAATTATAGTAAATAAAAATAGTTGTAAAAAGTTATAATTATCACATCATATACAGTAATAACATAATTAATATATAGGTATAAGTTGAAATTTTAACTCACTTATTTTTATTTACTTTAATTTATTCAATCTCCTATTCTTCAAAATATCTTAAAATACAATATATCAATCATCTATAGAGGTGGATGTAATGTAAACATTCATGAGAATAGCTAAACATAATACACATATAAATTGATATATACTTTATATGCAGGTATAATGTACATACATTTAGATTTTGTTTTCATAAAAATTGCAGGTCACGTAATATGTTAAAACAGTGAAATGACTTTTTTAAAGTGATTTCTCCAATCAACTTTCGTAAAAAACGAAAGTGATCACTGATCACATTCGCATATATGTGTCCACGATTATATAGAACTTCTTTCAATCTTAATTAAAACCTTACAAGATTTTATTAAATGATTGATTAAAAATGTAAGCATTTTATTAAATATAAAAAAGAAATATAATTAAAGCATAGTGTTAAATCAGTCATGAAAACACAATACAATGTATAGACGAAATGATTATCTAACTTTTTCTTATCAGTCATTAAAAATAAAAAATTAATTTAAAATAAATTACTTCTATATTTTTACGCATAGAAGAAATGAACATTCTTAAAACGAGATGTTTTGAACCTTTTTCAAAATTTTAAAGATGTTTAAATGTTTTTTTAATAAATAAATAATGAACAAATAATTAATCTCTAAATTTAATCTCTATTTCCTTTTTTTAATGTAAATTTAATTTAGTATAAATTGTAGTATAAGTTTAATTGCAGTATTTCTAGTTTTATTATGTACATATAATTTTGTAACGAAAAAAGGTGTGTTGATTTAATATTATAATAAATTTAAGAAAACATTAATCTGACTAATCTTTTTTTTTTAATAAATTTTAGCATCGAATGGTAAAAAAAGCGACATTGGAGAAGCAGGTTTTCAAATAAGCATAGAAATGATTTGCAATAATAATTTATTAAATAGACAGTAAAAATAGGAAGCTAAGTATTTTACAAAAGCATCTACAGATCGATAGTGACATTAAGATTGTGCATGAGCGGAGTATGCAAGATTGTGCGCAAGCTGCGACGTCGAGAGTTGATCCTGATCTTGGAAAGATCTGTATTGAGTTTGATATTCCCATCCGTGAGCAATAGGTGCAGCGTGAGTATCGGCGGCAATTTTTTTGCAAAATTGGAAGATGGCCATGCCGACAGAAACGATGAAACTGAAGAAAGAGAGCTGCAGGGCGTTCCAGGCTTTCAAACCAAGCACACCTATGGCCAGAGGGATCAGAGTCATCGCCTTCAGCAAGACGAACACGAGTATAGGGACGATGACTTTCTTTAGCTTGGATCTACGAGCCTCATCGACAGCACGGCCCTGGCCGAACTTGACGTTGAAGATGAGTTGATCGTCTTCGATGTTGCGCGAGCTCACCTTCACGGTGGAGTCTAGTGGCAGTTTAAAGGTCACGTCGTGAGAGGCCAAGTAAGATTGTACAGTATCGAGGAAAGAACTTTCGCTACGAGCAGACGTTGTTTCAATGGGGTACGAGTTATGTGTAACTTCTACTGTTTCGGATATCTGCAAAAATAGAAAGTAAAAAAGTTATGTTAACGTTATGTATAAGTTATTTACGGAACTTCTATATCACTTTTCTGATATTCTGATATTTCTGATATTCTATATCTTTTTACAAAGTGACAATTTTATTATATTAACAATTTTATTATATTTTATTATAATAACATATTTTATTTTCACAAAGTGAAAAAAAATAAAAAATAAAAAATTAAAATTTAGTAACTGTATCATACACACACACACGCGCGCGCGCGCGCGCACCCCCCCCCACACACACACATACACACACATTCACTCACTCACTCACTCACTCACTCACACTATTTGAATAATATGTATTATATTAAAGAGAGTTACCGATACTTACCTTGAAGTTATCCTTGCTGAAGATTTGATCGAGCAGATTAAATACCTTGAACTTCATGCAAGCGATCTCGTCATTTTTCTGCGAACACTCAGATCTAGATTGATCTACCACTTCATCCATGGCACTTTTCCAGTTTTCATTCTTAGTCGGTTGTGCAGCAGCCAACGCTAGTAGGCTGCATAAGATGAAGATCTTCATGGCGTTGACAGAGAGTATATCCGTTCGTGAAGATTCCTGAAGAAAATTTGTACACTTGTTCGTGGATAATGAATAAGGACGATCGTAGCACGACGACTGATGCCAATGAGTTGGGCAGTACGGTATTTATACGAAGGCCTATCGTCGAATCGTACAATGCACGTTGAAGAATCGCGTAGCACGCTCCCGAACACTCCCCCACTTCCATCCGGGCGTGGATTTTCTTTTCGTTCAGTATGGTCTTCGATTATTGAGGCCTCGCTACAGATCATGCTACGACTACCTAATGAGGGAGGATAGACTGAGCAAACGTGAGATCGCGCGACACGCGGCACGCGACGCCGAATCGGGATGGTGCCCCCGATAGGTTATACGTTTCGCTCATGAAACGCGATGGAATCTATGATATTAATGAGCAGAGTTTGCTTTCCGAATCAATAATGAACAATATCGGAAGACCTATTTATGATGATAGTCGTTCATGGAATATTTTTGAAGCATGGCTTGAAATTAAATTTTTTATAACGCAGCTAGATTATATAGTCAAATTTGATTCAGGTGAGAGGCGGATCATAGTCATTTAAAAAGTTATTAGAAACGATAGGATGTCAACTTTTAAAGATTTTTATGACATTAAGTTTTATTATTGAATAAAATTGAAATTTTTATTTATATAATATAAATTACAGTACATAATAATTTTTTTGAAAATAAGTAGAGATATAAAAACTGATGTAATAATATGTAATCAGATTATTTAATTTAATCTTTATTATTGTAACAACAACATTTTGTACTAAATAATTATGACTTTCAATTTTACTTACATAATTTATTAAATCCTTCGGTTTTTTAATAATTTGCTTGATCTTTACATTTGTGCAAAATGTTAGCAATAATTCTAATGATCTGAATGCAAAACGGCATACAAGAATTTGATATGATTAATTATTATAAGTAATATTTAAGTTACAGATAAAAATTAATTTTGAATAAGTCAGATGAAAGGGAAGATTAAAGAAAAATGAATGAGTGAAGAGTGTTTATTCTTCTAATTATTTTTAATTATTTAATCCTTTTAGTCATTCTTCTTTGTAGCAAATAATCGGAAGTCATGTATACATAGTAAGAATCTTTTATCCTTGACACCAAGTTGTTGTAACATTGGCATTGAGTCAATCATTCATTCATGCCACGATCATGCTTTCCACACCAGCGCTACAAGCGTTAAAATTCCCTCCTGTCTCTTCATGTTCTCTTCACGTCTCTTTATGTCGTTAACCTGATATCTAGACATTACTAATTTCACTCTGCCAGACCTAATTAAATTATAGCTCCTAAATCTAAAGGAAAATAGTTTGTTCGGGATACATCAGCAATGCGCATTGCGTGTGAGTTTCACGCGCGCAATACGCATAAGGTACCATTGAAGACTTTTCCCTCTTCCTGCCCGACTTCTTTTTTGTAACAATGAAATGACAACTGGAATTTTGGGTCAAGTTTGCATAAACATTCAGGTCATCTATCCGATGAAATATCGATTAATATCTTTTGTATTTTGTATAAATAAAACAAATAGATAATCTATTTGTTTTGTTCTCAAAACTTTCTGTTTATTGGAAACAAATCAAGTTTGCGTATGCCAACAAACATTTCATACATATACTGCAAAATAATCCTTGAATTACTATATATATATTTAATTTTCTAGAGAAATAATATTTTTAAATATTTAAGGATTGAAAGCAATTTGATGATACAGATTATATAAATCAACAATCTGTATAAAATTAAAACAAATTTTTGTTTAAAACAATTCTTAATCTTTTTTAATATATTTACGCATTTCACATACTATGCTAATTTATTCTATACATATGCAATCTATTTTTCATTTATTTGTTTATTATTTTTTTATAAGTTATTTTTTTATTGCTAAAACAATAGCGTTCTTATATCTAAAGAAAATGATAGTTTATATATGTATTAAAACAGAATAGGTGAGGCTAAAGTAATAAAATTTATTTAATGAATTCATGTAAAAATTTTTATTTTACATAAATAATACAGATGGAATACTAACAATAAATAAATATTAAATAAATCTACACATGATAAAATGATAAAATTTCGTTTTACACTTTTATTTCTTATAGGCTCTATAAGGTCCGTGAGCCGCATTGTCCCAATGAGGGGGATGTTCTATAGGTGGATGTCCATAATGAACAACTTCGTAAGCAATTTTTGGTTTAGTCAACTTGAAAAGTATCATCGCTCCGCTGAGAACCATTGATAGAAGACCCAAGGTCAGTGCTTTCCATGTTTTCAAGGCGATGAGGGCAAGAGCAAGAGGTACTAAAGCAGTGGCTTTGAACTTGAGACCAAGTAAGAATGGTATCATTACTTTCTTGACGAAACCACGACCTGCAAGTAGAAATAAAATCTGCTTAAAACGTCCTTCAAGAAATCATGAAATTGTATTATTAAAAATTATGATAAATTTGTTGTTATTTTTCGTTGCCATTAGTTTATACTATAGAAATGCAGATTTTAAAGAATAATATTAATTAAAGAATAATAATAAAGAATAAAGAAAAATTCAGAATATAAGATAATGTCAACCAGAATTTATGCTATTTGTATTAAGTTACCTTGTTCACTAGAAGAATCACTAAGAGGAATCGTGAGACTCTTTGGCATACTGTCAACTAAAGATCTGGGAACAATGCTGGATCCCATAATCGCTTCTGGTAGTTTAGCTTCAAGCTGATGGCTTGACAAGTATGCATCCAATTTCTCAAGCATCATTGTCCGAAGGAGTTTTCTCTTGGATGGATCTGCGGCATCGTATTGTGAAGGAAAATAATCTTCCGCCTTATGCTCTGGCACATCACGAGATTTAACTATTGCTAAATCCTCCGTAATTGCTAATTTGTCTTGTTTCGTGGCATTGTTGACGTAAGCTAACACTTTCGGTTTAACGCAAGATAACATAGATTCGCTATCTGTACATCTGAAATATTTCAAATTCGTATTTTGTATAATAATTTTGCATCATATAATTATAAAGTATTACTTTTTAATCTGGACATTTTTATTTGATTTAATACATATTATTTTTTATAATTATAGAATTATAAATATCGAAGAATTATGATAAGTGTAACTTGCCTGTGATAAATGTCTTGCAAGACATCGAAGGTAGTTTCTGTTCGTTGTGCATTCGTGAGAATGGCCAGAAGGGCTACTGACGCAAAAGTGGTTAAGATCCTCATGGCGGTACCACCGATTCGCCAGACTAAACACCGAATGCCAGTACGGTCGATGTCAACCGGGTTTTATAGCTGATGGCAGTCGCATACGGTCGATGAATTTTAATCACGGACGTGTTGCTGGCTGGTTGAAAGAAAAGAAGAAAGCCTTATTATCTAGGGTGTCAGTATTTTCACGACTTTGGATGCCGTCATCTTTATAGAATGATTTCGATTTCGATATCTACTCGAAATACTAGTTTCGTTTTTGGATTATGTCTGTCAATAAACTATATTAAAATGATATTTATTCAGAATACTTTTTAATAAGTTCATAATTTTTCTGGATATTTCTATAGTGTGATTTTTACTGCTCAACAAATTAATATTTTTTTCTGTTTTACAATTATAATAAAAAATATAATTCTGTTAGATGTATTAGTCAAATTACAAAACATTATAATTTTATATGTGATATCGTAAAATTATAGTTTTTACTTTTTTCTTTTCTTAAATTTTAAATACTTTAATTTTAATGTAAATTTTAATAAGATTAAATGAGTAATTTATAAATACTTTAGTTTGAAGAATATAATATTTAAATAATTGTTAATATTTATATTTTATAAAATGTAAAATCTGTTCAGATGGAATTATTTAATAGAGAAAAGAACAAAAGAAGAGAAATAATTTTACAATATTATGATATGTATTTAGAATGATATTATATTTTTTATATTATTTTTATATTTATTCAATTTAACGTTTTTTTTAAATGCCTCTGTCAATCAGGAAATAGAATAATAATATAATAATGTATTTAAATTAATTTATTAACTTAAGTAAATAAATTTAATTATTTTAATTATTATTATTATTAAACAGGATAAAAGTTATAAAAGTTGCTCATAATTACAATTTAAAAAAAAAATAAATAAATATTTTAAAATATTTATAAGGGATTTATTTTCTTTTAAATATCCTATATGGCTTAAGAATTATTTGTTGTTAAAAGTATCGAGTACAAACTTTATAGATGTAAGGATAATACATATGAAAGTATAACATTAATTTAATGTTTCATTGCGCATAAATTAATGTACGTTCAGGCCATATAATTAATTAAAAGTATTTATTTTTTTACATTTTTCGATATTTGTATGCTTTGAAGGTCTAACATAAAGTTTAAATTAATAAAAAGTAATATTTATTGGGTATGGCACCCGAATATGTTACAGTAACTGATTAATTATCTACAAATAGTTCTTACATAATAATAAATACACTCTTAATTAATTTTTATACAACATCACACGTATCATGCAAAATTGTAATATGTTTTTAATATATTAAAACAGCATTTTTTAATATTTTTAATATTTTGCATGTAATGCAAAAGACACAAAGTTTTCCTGAAATGATCTAATTAATTTGTTTTATAAATAAACATTTTAAACTATACATGTATTACATTTGTAAAGAAAGTTTCTTTTTTTTATTTATAAAATATTATAATAGATCTTATCCTGATTTTGGATATGCGTGCTATCTAGGTAATTTTTTTTAATTTCGACCAAAATTATTCCATTTTAGTATTTTATAGTGTTTTATAAAATAAAATAAAATATTATAAAATACTAAAATGGAATAATTTTGGTCGAAATTAAAAAAAAAATGCCTAGATAGCACGCATATCCAAAATCAGGACATAAAATGTTTTAAAATGTCTTACATATGTTGCAATTTTGACATGCGTTCTGTGCGGGCATCATCACAATTATCGAAGTTATCCTAACTTTAAGCGAAAATTATCAAAGTTATTCTAACTTTAAACGAAAATTATCCTACTTTATTATTAAAAAAATTAATTGCTCACTAAAAATTGATTGCTCGCATAATTATCATACAATTTTAGAAAAAAATAAATAGAATTCATGTGTGTTTTCCGGATATGAATCTATTAAATTAGTAGGGGAAAAGATTGCAATATGGGGGCCCCCTAACATTATCTCCTGTAAAAGATTTTTAACATGTTCTTAGATAGATGTCGAAAAATTATGAAATAATTATCGCTATGACTAGCGCGATCGTTTTGTTGACAATGTTTATTTATTATATCGTAAATCAAAGTTTCTTTGATTTTCAATGTCAAGTTTATAATGATTTAAGGTTTGTCAATAATGAATTAATTTATTAATCTTTAAAATGTTATTCTGCTGTTTTGAATATGTAAGAAAAACTTGAATAATTTGTTTGCTAAAATATAATTAAATGTAAATTTTTTATCAATATTTCTATATTGAGCCTCCTAACAAGTGGGTAATGTAGGTCTTAGGATTTAAAAAAAAAAGCATTATTCTCGCTAAAAATTTTTATGATTATCATTTTAATGATTTTAAGAAATCTCTAAAGGTATTTATGAAAGAAGTGTAAAACATATTCACGAGAGCAAAATCAATGTAAAACTGTTTCTAAAACTAACTCCGACTCCCCTTCAACAAAACTTACTCATGAAAAAAACTTTTGAATTTGATAATATCTCATAAATATATTCATAATTTTCTATAAATTCAATTTCGATTTGGACTTCATGAGAAGTGTGTGAAATAATATAGAAAAAAAAATCAGATTCTGTAAAAATATAAGAGAGGGTATCCACTTCTCTCATATCGCATTCAGATAATAGATCTGTTTTTTATTGCTGCACTTTCTGAACTAATATACATAGTGCAATAAGTTGAAGCAAATGAAAGTGAAACAAATATATTAGGTGTAGTAAAAAGAAATCCATTATTTTTCCATTCAATTTCATGTAAAAATAATGGATTTCTTTTTACTACACCTAATACGTTTGTTTCACTTTAATTTATTGCACCGATTTAGAATGCAGCAATAAAAAACAAACCTAATGTCGTTAGAATGTCTTTTTCATTTAAATAATTTTTTTCATTTTGAAACTTAATCATTTCAAATATGTTTCATATTAAATCAATAAATTATATTGTTTACAATATTATTAACTTGAATATAACTAAAAAAATGGCGCCCACATTATCACTTTTTCCTCTACAATTTCTCCTGTTATTTCTTAAAATAATATGAATTTCGAAATCACATGAAAAATTATAAAGCTCGCTTAACTCATAAAATGCCACATAATCCAACATAATATGAATCTTATTATCTAATCGTATTTAATAATAATATTATTCTTGGAGACAGTGATCTTGCTGACAACGCGTCAATAAACTAAAAACTTTGACATGTCATCACAAAATTCACCGATTTCACTCCTTACTAAATTCGATTATTAAATTCGAAAAATTGACATAAATTATAACAAAGTATAACGTTCAACGTGTTGATCAGCATCTTATTAACTAAGTTAATTGCTAGGATTAATACAGTTGGACCTGTCTGCAGGACCCTTCAATTTTTTCCTAATAGGAAAATTAATGTTCGTATGCACGTTTCATACAAAATATATTCATAAATTAATGCATGGCAGTATATCGATCTTCCTTATAATGATATTGCGCAACGTTACGACGCTGAGCTTCTAATATAATTTCTTCGGCCTCATTGAGCAAATGTATACGTTCTGTAGTATTCGTACAAACATCCGTTACGTTTTAATTGCAGATTAGGTGAGATAAATTCCACATTAGGAAGTATTTATTCGATATTACTATGACACGGATACGTTTTGAGGCAATCTCCACCATTTTGACCATATCTGGCTGCATTCATATATCTATAGAACTTCTGACTGGACGTACTTCCTGTTACATCACGCCTGAGTTCTTGCGGATCTCTGAAAATATATGTAATTTTTTAAATTAATCTTTAAAAGGCATAATAATATTTCTAAAAGTATATAATATAATAAATAATATTTCTAAAAAGTATTGTGAGAGAGATTATATCATCTTGATTTAACGTGCTTGTTTTGAGCCACATCGACCTGATTTATGTTGTTTTCCTTACTCGTTAGTGGATAATTCAATATACACGTATTGCTCTGAAACGTAATTTTGTTGCTCTTAAATAGAAAGTTACTTTTCAAACAGCAATTATGAGCGGATTATCCGAACGAAACGGAACTGTACTATATCTTCTTCCGGTTTGTCGCATAGTCGACTCGACTAAAAGTATTTTCATTTCATATTTCATGCCAATTATTAATAATATTCTAAACAAGTGTCAATATTCAAGTTAGATAAGACTATGATGCGCGAAATGACATCTATGTATTAAAAAATGGCAAAAAGAATGATATAAAGAAAAGAAAGAAACAGAGAAAAGAAAGAGATCGAGAAAGAGAGAGAAACCAAGATGACCCGATTAACGTTGATTCGGAACGCGCGGGCGATCTCCACCTTTCTCTTTGTAATACGATTGTAGTGCGATTTAATCGATAAGCCACGTAGTTGCTATTTGTTTTATACCTGGAAAGTTCATTCGACACGAGGTTACTGTGCGGTGAGTAGCCAACCGGATTTTTGTACATGCTGCAAACAAGCATCTCTCTGCACGTCTCCTCATAGAATCTCAATTGTCCAAAGATTTTCTCCAGTCGATCGATTATCGGGCCGTAATACTCATCTTCTATGTCCTTTCGCGAGATCGACATGGGAGAAGATGGGGCAGGTGTCAAAAACCTCTGGGCCTGATTTGGATGAATCGGGCGTATATTTGGCGCAAATATCGCGTAAGAGTTCTTCATCGGTGTTTTTGCACCAGACACGAAGCCTGGATTTACTGAAAGTATAGCGGCGGAATTTGGCTGCGCTGCGGGTCGTCGGTATCCGGAATAGACCAGGTTATGGGCACTAGCCGCCATTGAATTGTCTAAGTACGAAGAAGATGCGATCGGTTTTACGTTCGGCGCATATTGAGCCAATCCGTATGGACCTGAGTACGTAACTCCCGAAACTGAGGTCGGAGCTGGTACTACGCGAGTTAGGGTTTGACTGGATTCTTCGTAGGGTTCGTTCTGAGGCTCGATACCCCATTCCTTTAATTCTTCCAAATCCTTCCTATATTGAATGTGAGGATGAGCGTAATCGGTGAAACCGTCTAAAGTGTCATGAGAGTGATCGTAGTATGTTGGGACAGGTACTGGAACCGGCACGTGATGATGATGATGAGCAATCTGAAATAAAGATTTAGATTGTTTTAATATCAATTAATACTGATAAAAATATTGTATACAGATATTTTATAATTAAAATGAGATATATGAGAATAATTCGCACGCATACCTGATGATGATGATGATGGAATTTGGTGGCTTGGTTTGAATAGTAGCTAGAGCAAAGCTTAAATATGTGAGCAAATGCGGGAATAAAGAAGAGCAGCAATTTTAGGAAAAGTTTCTTCGCAGTTCCCACACCGAAGAGAAATGGTATTATGAATAGAAACTTCACTTTAATTAACTTGATAATTAAAAGGAGCGCCAGAAAGCTGGTCAACAATTTATTTTGTATAAATTTCTCTAAAAATAAAATAAGACATTATAATCTCCATCCTTAATATTATATAACAAATTATAAAGAATTTGATTTTTCTTACTAATTTTTTTAAAAATTCGTCCCTGTTCTTGTACACCTTCAGTTCCAAAATCTACCCTGAGCAGTGCGCCGTTCTCGTCTATCTCGCGCGGGCTTATCTTCATTGTGGCACCCTCAAAGAAAAATTGCGGAAGTTGAATTTCATAATTACGAGTTGATAAAAATTTCACCGTTTTCCGCCGCAGAGCATTCGTAATCTCTTCAAGTGGCGATTCATCATCAAACTTTCGACCTTCTATCTCTGCTTCATCGGCTTTATTTTTACAATCATTCATATCGATATCCACGATATTCTCGTGAACATCATCACGATTTTCTCTCTTAAGACACGTATTATAAGTGATATTGTTTTTCGTAAGTATAAGACCATCGAAAATAGTAATATTGTCCCTTTCGATAAATGCATTATCAAGATACGTGTACGCATTTTTTTGTATGCAAGAAAACGTCACTTTCTTTTTACAATCCCTAAAAAGTCCGTGCCAAAGCTCATTCCCGGTCTCATTGATATTTAACGTGTTAAATTTTAAGAACTTCGCGTAGGACCTGAATTTTTCAGTACTAAATAACTCCGAATACGACAGTGTTATCGAAAGACACAACAGGATTAATGTCGTTCGTCGATACATCTTCAATATCACTTGCGGAGATTTAATTACATTTAATGTATATGCATATATTTTATTTGACTTTTGTTTATGTATGACCAGAAGTGTGAGGTAGCGTGCCGGAAGTGCACGCTCTGAATATATATGACCGGCACCAACTACTTGTTTAGTAACATGAACCGGTACACTTTTGATTTCGCGAAAGGGTCATCATCGTTAGTCCACGTGCACGTCGGATTCTTTGGTATCTACCCGTAATCGTTACACACCCTTCCTACTTATTAGAATCGTCGTTCAATATCGATTCTCCCTCTCTTCTTCGTGGCCGAAAACTTTATCGCGACCTTCTCCACCTCTTAGCGACATCGATGGTCCTCTTCTTCACGATTCGGTGCGACGTAAGCTCTGTCGCTGCGGTCACGTTGCATCGCAGACGTCAGTTGTCATGCTGACCACCATTGTTCGCATCGCTATCATCACATATGATTTAAATTCTCTATACACTTTTGAACCGTTTTGTCTTCTTCACCCTTTTTTTTTCTTCTTATCTCGTTCGTCGAGACGCGATACGTTCAATCTCTCGCTTTGCACTAACCACGAACCTCTCCGTTCTCGGTTACAATTCACCTGAGCGTCAAGTGTGTCAAAGGCCCTCCTACTCCGTCAGCGAGCTCCTCCGTGGAAGGTCATTATCGTCTCCTCTCGGACTGCAACCGACCAGGTTGTCTATACTTATACACGCGCATATTTAAGACTGTCCGATTCTTAACTACGTACTTGGTATAAATATGCAGTAGGGTACTTTTTGGAAGAGCTCACACTGTTTCTCGATCGAATTTGAATGCCACATCTGTTCGTCTTTTCAATATATACAGAACATTTTGAATATTCATTTAAAACATAAACTATGTATGTCAATGTTTGTAATATTTATGATCCAATTATCTTACATTTCATTAAATATATAATTTAAAGATTTTTTTAGTCTAAGTATATAAATGTAAGTTAGAATGTAATATGCTTTTCTCTCGTGCACGAGATAAGAATTAAATAATTAGTAAACTTATTTTACTTTATTAAATTACAAAAAATTTGCTATTCTTATCGTAAAATATATGATGTATTATTGGACATATGTTATAAATTTGTATTATGTAATGTTACAATATAATTATTATATAAATATATATAGGTTTATAAAATTTAATTTTAATGTATATATACATATATATGTGATATACAATAACATTTTATATATAAAAAATGATCGCGACTTCTTTTTGTAATTTACTTTTTTGAAAAATAATAATAACAAAATTTTTTCCTGTATTCTATTAGTATATAATTAAACTATTGCATATAACATTTATACTAAAGTTATATATGAATCTAGTATGCATCCCGGTATAAATTTAGTTTAACTTCCTTATTTATAGCAAAATAATAACTGGATTTTAAATCAAATTTTTTTTTATTAAATACAATTATATATTATTTTGAACATAAAAAGCTCGATATTACGATTATTTATTTTAATTATTATATAATATTAAAATTGCAAA
>Ga0157363_1004161_pt1 | contig 13280 bp, 10 predicted proteins | sample AttsexASBM1_FD_111477 | JGI IMG/M metagenome (GOLD analysis project Ga0157363, IMG submission 111477) | Fungus gardens microbial communities from leaf cutter ant in Ribeirão Preto, State of São Paulo, Brazil - Atta sexdens ASBM1 | ecosystem: Host-associated > Fungi > Mycelium > Unclassified ...
AAGATTGAAAGATTGAAGTTTGATCAATCAAAAGGAGTTAAAACTTCTTTGTTTTCGTTGATGCAATTTTAATCTTTAATCTTTAATCTCAATTTTTAATGGATAGTCTGACTCCGGCCTTATGCCAAGCCTTGCCGAAGTAATGTTTTAATACTTTGCGAAAATTTTCTACAGATTAAAAAAAAAATAAATATATAATGTAGAAATATTATAGAAACCTTATAAAAAAAAATGGGGAGACCTAGCGGTGCCGTTCCTGAATTAAAGTAGTTTAAAATTGTAATTTAATGGAATTCTCCTTCTCGCACGCCAAGCGACGAGAAGATTGAGTTCCAAATCAACTCTGTCAACTCGAATATTATTTTATCTTTATTGGTCACCAAATATTGAAAGATAAAGGATTCTCGAAGTGGACAGAGTCAAGTTTTGGAACTCATCCCAAGGGGTGACATTTCAACTGTCACATTTCAACTGTCTTCAGTATGGATTAGTGTTTGAATACACAGATATGACATTTATGCGTGTGTGCATAGTGGAAGAATATAAGAGATGTGTTCGGCGTTGCAAAACGGAGACATCCGTTTGTTCTTCTATCTCGAAAATCGTTCGGTAACTCGCATCTTTCTGCTAGATGTCATCTCATCTGTGTTCGGTATTAACATTTCTAGAGCAATCGAACTGCCTCGATCCACTCCGGATTTAAAGAGCTCAGAGCTAATGCAGATTTTCGCGCCTAAATTAAATTCATAATAAATTAAATTCATAACCTGTATATTTATGATAATGTATCCAATTGATTCGTTAACACGTAATGTACATTCATCTTTTTTAATACTTCTATTTTACAAATAATGTATTTGAATTATTATAATGTCTGAGTCTACAAACGCTCAAACAAATGCTATGAAATAGAAATTGATGGAGTACATTATGTACAATATTTAACGAGGAACATAAGTTTAATTCTTTTATAAATTTGAAGTTACGTATAATATTTGAATATTTGAAAATAAAGAATTTGTTAATTAATTTTTAAATCAAAGCTTATGTTGCACATATAGAATGAAATAAAATCAAATTGCATTAATATTATATATTAAAAACTCTAACGAATATAAATCAAGTGATATAAATTGCTGAAATTTATTTTGTAATGTAATATTTTTTTTTTAAGAAAACACACTTTGCATATGAACCTGCTTCATGTGTAATGATCTATTTTTAGTATAAGACTATTATCTATTATCAGTTTTTAGTAAAGCAAAAGAAATTTTCAATTAAAATTTTCAATTTTTTAATTAGAGTATTTTTTATTTATTCATAAAAATAAACAATTTTTTTATAATAATCTTAAAAGACAGTTTACAGCTCTGTAGCATTCGCAATTAATTCTTGATACTCGGATTGCTCGAAGATCACGTAATCAAGCTCGCCATCTGCTAGCTCGCATCTCAGATTTACATTGCCGAATGCATCTAATGAGAACTATTGCACATAATGGCGGAAAAGGATGGGGGACGACCAATCAAATGTAAACCAATTAAGCATACGAATTTTAAACGCTTACCAATAATCGCCCTGTCTTAACAATAATTTGAGTAAAATATTACATTCTTCAGAATATTACATTCTTGTAAGACACTAGAAGTACGATTTTTGTAATTTTTTATGCAGCAAATTGACATAATTTCGTACACAGAATTTCACCATTACTAATTCGCGCACTCACAATACAGCAACATGTCATCAGTCATATTGAATTCTAAATTTGGTTCAAATATGATTGGTTGTTCCCCACTACTTTTAGGCTATTGTGCATCCACGGGAATATCCTTACCTTGAAGTTGATTGTGTATCTTGAAATGAGGTGAAAATTACAAAAGTGAACAAATTCATTAAAATATTCATAATTTAATTGGTACAATAATTATTGCTCGTTTTTGTAATTTTCACCTCATTTCAAAATACATAATCCTTATATCCTTCTACCATGTGTATGTACGTCGCCTCAAAAGTTCCTCTTTTCGAAGAATACATGCGGAAAGATGTATTCGTAGGTTGTACGGGATTAATTTTTTAGCGCGATTGCCGGAGAAATTACTTTAATTACGAGTAACGATAATGATTATAATGATTATAATGATTACAGTCGGCGTCAGGTACAGGCTTGGCGTTTATCATCTTCACCGAAGCGATCAATCAATTTCCTGGTGCTCAGTTCTGGTCGGTATTGTTTTTCTTGATGCTATTCACCTTAGGAATTGATTCTCAATTTGGTACTTTGGAAGGTGTTGTTACTAGCATCGTTGATATGAAACTCTTTCCGAATTTAAGAAAGGAGATTTTGACAGGTACTATTTGCAATAGTGAAAAGAATAGCGAAAGAAGTAATAGATACTCTTTAAATTTTTTGGAGTGGAATCTCACTCTAAAGAGAGAAAACTAAGCTAATCTTGAAAGAGTGGTTTAATTTTCAATTTTTAAGAGTGAGATTTCACTTTAGAATAAAATTTATTCAAAAAGTTTTAGAGATTAAAATAAATTCGATTTTTATATCAGGTGTTATTTGTTTGGTGTGCTGTATGATCTCTATGGCCTTTGCTCATGGAGCTGGCAGCTACGTCTTCGTGCTGTTTGATAGCTTCAGCGGCAATTTTCCATTGCTCATAATAGCGTTCTTCGAATGTATAGGAGTGTCCTATGTTTATGGTTTGAAGAGGTAAGTACATAAGTTTCAGAATCAAAGATATGTTTATCGGTACAAATATTTTGTTTATAATTGCGATGATTTCAGATTCGCTGACGATATCGAACTGATGACCGGCAACCGTCCTGGCCTCTATTGGTTAATATGTTGGAAGTATCTTAGTCCATTGGCGATGTTGAGTATTCTGATTGCATCTTTTGTCGAAATATTTTTCGAAGGAAGCGGTTATCCAGCCTGGGTGGCGAATAAAGGCATTACGGAGAGACAGGAATGGCCTGTTTGGGCTTTAGTGCTCATTGCTATTCTTATTCTTACTTCCGTTTTATGGATACCCACAGTTGCTATTTGCAGGTTGATATTAATATTCTTATTACTTAATACTAACATACTTAATACTAACATAAGTAACAGCTCTATTAATACTAATATTATATTATTATGTATTAATTAATAAATAACATTAATTGTAACATTAAAATTATAATATTAATATTGATCAATATATTTTATTTTATATGCATTTTATCAAGTTTCAATAATCCTTTCCAGATATTTTGGAATTCTCATCATTGACGACAACGAAAAGGCCTGGTTTCCTGCAGCAGACTTGAAAGAATTCCACGGAATTATGCCGCATGAAGTGACAGTGGCTGAGACATTGCTGTTTTGCATCAGGAGTGATGGTTCCGAAGGATTGTGCTGTCCTACGGGTGGTCCCAGTGACGATGAAGATGAAGATCTCACCTAGGATCAATCTCAATCGCGACGTGCGTTTCCATGGATAATTTCGTCTCAAGAAACACTCTATCTTATTCTGTGACAACCATTTTTGACTGCTGCTGTTTTATCGAAAATGGTTACTGTGAATCTGGTCGATTTGTAGTCAGCGCATCTGCGTGGTAGGATTTTGTCTATTGTGTCAATTAACATAAGCTTCGGCGATAGAAGCCGTTTCTTCATAATTCAAAGACGAAGATACATTCATAGAAGATTAATTTGATTTCTTCTCTTTTTTTGATCATCTTTAATAGTTGTTAACTATTAAATTCAAATTTTTTTATTCAAAAAAACTCTGATTAAAGGTATTTAGGATTTTGGATTTAACTATTTGATACCGATGAAGTATTCTCGATAAATATACATATTTATTCGAGAACATTTTTAAATGTATCTTCGCCTGAGAGATATAATTTGTTTCCAATTTTGAGTTTCTTAACTATGTGAAATGGCTTTCGAAGTTTTGCAAATACCAAAGGGAAAGAATATTAGTTAACAATCTGCATACAGTTTTTTCGAACGAATACAATCGCGCGTTGCGTGGACGGTAAAGAAAAATAATCTTTTGCGGAGAAAATTGTCTATTATACAAGTTAACGATGAAACATTTACTCTTTAGCGATTGTGATTAATGTCAAATTCAATAAGATTAGTAGTAGGAGCCGTCCAGTGGACTTGGGTGGATACCCAAAATATTGTTTTAGATAGATAGCCTTGGATCAAAATATTTGGATCCTTGGATCTATGGATATTTGAAGATTTTGAATATCAATGGATCTAAAGATCTAATCCTATAAATATCAACAATCCAAGAAATAAATAAATAAATAAATAAAAAGATGGGGATATTCAGGTATATAAAAGCATAAGACAAGCTCGAATAAGGTTCTCAGAAAATCCATATAAATTTAAGATATAAATATTTGAAAGAATACGAGATTCTGCCAAAGATCTAAGGATCCAAGAATCCACAATTGATTACGTGGATTGATAACGTGACAACAATGAACATAAAGAGGATAAAATTTATGACAATAATTGGATTAAATCATGCTTGACAATAATATTAATGCGTAGCATGTGATGCGCACTTGAGGATGCCTGAAAAGCGGAAGGCAATTAATTCGACCGAAAGAATTGGTTTCTTCGGACTAAGAGATATTATTATCATATCAGCCATAGATTAATCAACTAATTAGTTTTACGTAGGTTAATTAAGATTCTGATTTCCTGATATGTATGTTCAATTTCGATCTAGATAGCGATCATGTAATTTTTTCATTAAAGTGATAACATGAAAAGTGAACATTTTTTTGTATGTATGTACATATACACATATACAAAGAATTTTCATTTTTCATATTTTTCGCCCTAGGGAAAAAATTACATGATCGCTACCCTTATGTGGAATAAAAAAATGTGTGTATGTATAATATATATATATATATATATATATATATATATAGATAGAGAGAGAGAGAGAGAAAGAGTGTATCTGAAATAACGCTCACTAATCATACAGTGCTATTTTTAATAAAAAAAACTGAGTTGAAAAGTCCTCTATCATTTTGCAATTTTCAATAGTTAACAAGATATTAATTTCTAAAAATTGCTGAATAAACGGATAAAATTGGTGTAGACATAAGACAATTTTAATCTTTCTGTATTCTTTGTGAAATCATTTGAAGATGTTTCTTAAAGAACTCTTAAAGATATCTTAAAGTTGTCATGTACGTCGCGATTTTAAACATTTTGCTCATGATGATTAAAAAAAATACTGCGAAAATTGCAAGATGATAGAAGACTTTTCGACTTAGTTTTTTAGAAATAGCATTAATTAAATGGAGGTTATTTCAGGTATGCCTTGTATATATAATGTATATTCGTTGTATTTGAGATTTAAAGAAAGAACTAAAATCAAGATCGAAATTGAACATTAAAGATATTTCCGAATATTCCACATAATCTTCCAGTTCTTTGCAACAATATTCAAATGGCCTGATATCTTTCAGTGATATTTTAAACTTAACTCTTTGCACTAAATATCTTTCTGTGTTAAAGAAAAGAATAGTATTATTTTATACAAGAAATTTTATTATATTCAATTATTTAATTATATGTTTATATAATTTAATTATTATTCATTATATGTTTATATAAATTGGATTTTTTGCACTAGAGTATAAAAATATAAATGTAAGTCTCTCTTTCTCTCTTCCTCCCCTTCACATTATCGAATACATTTATACATGCATTAATGTGATTAACAAAATTTTATAAGATTTACGTTAAAACTTTTTAAATATTTTAAAATATTTACGTTAAAACTTTTAAAATATTTTAGTGCAAAGAGTTAATGACTACTCGGTTGTGGAGTATTCGTCTAAAACGTACAAATGTTAACGCGGACAATAAATAGAATTTCATTTCTTCGAGTATATTAACAAAGGTAAGAAAAGAGATAATTGCATTAGCAATTGTTAAGCGACTAATTAAATAATAATAATAGCAGTCCTCAATTAAACAATGACAAAATCGTTATTGATTAATTAAGATAAATCATATCTTAACATCATATCATAAATAAAGATAAATCATATCTTAACATCATATCATTTGTTATTACAAAGCACATTTTATCTTATACTCGCTCGATCTTCCCCAAAAGAAAAAGACTTTGTTAGAAATAGAAAAATGCATTTTATAATGTATTCTTAGAAATATTGGTATTATTTATATGAATTGAAGATTATTTCTTTATCTTTTAGTGAATGCTACTGTATTTTTTGACTGGTTATCTTTTATTATTATCTTTTATTATTTTTTATCCGACATCTCTAAATTCTAATGTTTTAATTTTTAAAATACAATCGACAATCTCAAATTTACTTTTTTTTTTAATTAATTTCAATTTAATTAATTTCATTAATCTATTTTACGAATATAGATTAATTTTAATCTTTTGATTTAAATTACTTTTCATCTTCCAGTTGTAAAAATTAAAAGAAGATAAAGAGTAAATTAAATCAAAATTAAAGTTAATTATTGGTAGAAATAGATAGAAAAAAGTAAATCTAAAAAAAAATATTAAGAAGAGAAAATGTTGCAGCCATTTATTGTCGTCATGGCTGCTATAACTGGAGCTACAAAAAGAGTGATCTATCCTATTGCACTTTTGTTAATCATATATTGTCGATGTAGCTTGCGCAATAACAACAATACACCGATGGCGAATAGTAGTAATTATTATTACATGTAATTGCGACGATTGCGATACATATATACAATAATATTGCGTATACGTAAAACTGTACATATATATATATATAAATATATATATATATATATATATATATATATATATAGAGAGAGAGAGAGAGAGAGAGAGAAAGACATACATCAATATATTGTTGTCAGTTGAATGTTAAAATAAATATCTTGAGTGGATTCAGATCTCTCTTCACTAGATATTTGAGAAATTATCGTAAAGAAGTAATTGAAATTATTTTCCTCTAGCATGCATTATAGTAAAAACGTGAGATTTTGATAAAATAAATAATTTATTATTTATGGTAAAACAGAAAATTACAGATGCTACATAGCGCTTACTATTCTATATTTTTCTTTGAGCCACTATGTATTGGAACTTTCACTCAACTCTTGAGCTTTCGTTTAACTCTTTAAAATTTCGATTTCACGTTTTTATTGTACGTAACCATTACGAAAATTTTGTCTTTGTAAATCAGAGATTATTGATCAATAGATAAATTAATAAATTCTATATATGTAATTAATAATAATAATAATTGTATATATGTAGCACTTATAGAATTATATATATATAACCTGTACGTGTTTACATGATCCTTTTATCATCGTTAACTATTTATTAGTATACTTACAATAGCTACTTCGATAACAATAGCTTCCACGTCTCATATGGCGTGTAAAAATATTTTACGGTAACAAGATATTTAATTCTTTACATGTACAGTCTATTTTACATTTTCTCTTGAGATTTTTCTTTTAGATGTATCCATTTTTTAATCTCTTCAATCAAAACATGTATTTTCTTCTTCTGTCGTTAAAAATCGCCACCACCTTAACTTAAATCTATGGCAGTAAGCTACATATCGGCATTAGTAATGTAAGGCCCATTCATTGTCCTGCAAGAAAGTATCAACTACTTCTTTCATCGCCAAGTTTGGGATTAGCTGATCTTGCGTCAAACGTACTCGCGTGACCGGATCGAAGTGGCCAACTCGTTGGAGATGTTCCTCGATGTCCTTCCGTTCGTATGTAATTCCACTAGGCGTAATTACTGGTTCCTGCAGGATTTCGAAGCTAATCTTGCCGCACAAGTAATCCGGTACTTCTCTTTTCTACAAAAAATTTATTTGTATTAATATAGGATTTGTTAGCGAAATAGAAAAAAATTTTCCGATTTTTCTCTGACTAAAGCCTGAAAAAAACATGAATAAAAACAAAGAAGAAATATAATTTCTTATTAATTAGACATGAAAAGTACAATAAAAAATTATAATAGAAAATGACAAAATAAAATTAAACTTTTATTATATTTTTTAAAACATTTTTAACATAAAAAAACTTCAATCTTACACTTTCAAGAGGTGTATTAATTCTTTTTATCTGTTTCTGCATTTCTTCTTGAATTCTTGTCAGATATAATCTTGAGTTTCTTGATTTTTAAATTATTTAATTCATTTCATCGAATCTGTTTTGCATATTAATTGCTCTTATTAATAATAACTTTTCTCACTAAAATATTATGTTCTAATTACCATTTTGATTAGCAATTTTTTATCTTAATAGTAGATAATTTTGAAGCATTTCTCGCAGTAAATTCTTTAAAAAATGCATGATTACTGAACTATTGTAAATATTTTGTATAACTTTTTTTACAATTACTGTGAGTGATTTGCGAAACGTCATTAATAAATATCTTGGTTTTTAAAGGTTTTCAAGATATTATAGTTTCTAAATAAAGATAAAACTTATAATGGCTCAATAATAATAACAAAAATGAATAACAGAAGGACTAAGAGTTAAATTTTTCGTATATTTAAATTCTTAAAAACACATATGTTTCAATTTATTTATCAGATCATCCTCAGTATGGGAAGGAACAGTCCGTCAGCAAAAAACTGGCGGACTCCTGAAGGAGTTCCGCCTGGCATAATGCATGCTGACACGGTGGAAGAGAGTTGGGACAACCGGCCGGGGAACCAGCGGTCTCAACATTAATAGGACAGAATGAAATGGGTGGGTGTCTTCTACTTCGCTCGTCAGGTGATTGTCGTCACTCGACAGCAGGGAATGGCAAAGTTTTTGGCGAGATAGGGCCAATCCGAGGTCGACGGGTCTCCGAAAGTATGCTGCACGCATTGCCGGAGATCTCCGGTCAGGACTAGAGTAGGACACTTGGAGGGATTTAGTGGATGCAAACCTCACAAAACCTCGAGTTTTCTCCCGAGGTCCGGGATATGCGTTAGGCATTTTTCCTCCGACATCAAAAAAAAAGGTCATCCTCTGTGTGTGTGTGTGTGTGTGTGTGTGTGTGTGTGTGTGTGTGGTGTGTGTGTCGATACATTAACGCAAATTTAATAAAAATCATAAAACGGTTAAATACTATTTCTGTAAATTATAGTTAGTAGTGGACCTATTTCTTCGTATCTATTTTCAATCGCAATGCAATGCTTTCAGTCTTGTCATCTTCATGTTACAAACTTCTATTACATCGATTGCAATTTATTGAATTAATGTAACAGAGACAAATGCGATTAGAGTTAAGAAAATTGAAAACAGTAATTTCTAACTGTTTTTAATTTTCTTAACTCTTAATCGCATTTGCATCTGTTAAATTAATTTGACGTATTATTTCAATCACTAGATTATTCTGGCTAAATCTTCACATTGAAAATGTGTGCTTGCACAATTTTACAGAATGACTCTATATGTTCACTTAATTTTATTATCAATATGGATAAATTGCGACCGATGTAATAAAAGAATGTAACTACGAAGATGACAAGACTGAAAACATTATTGCATTGTTGCGACTGAAAAGATATGAAAAAATAGATCCACTACTTTGCGTAACTATAATTTGCAGAAATTGTATTGTATGTAACCATTTTATGATTTTTATTAAATTTGCATTAATTTATCGACATGTATACACTGAGGATGACCTGACAAATAGGTCGAAACGTATGTGTTTTTAAGAATTTAAATACGAAAAATTTGGCTCTTAGTTCTTCTGTTATTAAATTTTGTATATTTTATATAATATTATTAATAATTTTATTATATTTCTCTTTTTAATCTTTAGTACACATCTTAGTTTTTGGCCTCATTATATACAATCTTTCGTATTAATTCTGAATTAATTCTCATCACTTTTATAAGTGTGTAAAAATTATTAAGCAATTTTTATGTATATTTTGACATCTTTAGAAAGTATTTATAAAGTTGTACATTTATAATGAATTGTCATATTATGACAATATTGTAACATATACATAAATGTTGTATTGTATATATTGTAGCAGGACACGAATAACCCAAAGATTTGTATTAACTATGTCTGCTAATGACTTTTTACGAAAAATACTTTTTGCTCTTTGTAAAATTGAAAAATTATAAAAAATATTTACAACGCTTTCTTAAATAATTAAAAAAAATATATTTAATAATTTTTAAAGAAATAAAGTTAAAATTAGTATTACAGTGATTTAATTTTATCTCTAATAAATTTTCTTATTTCTCTAACTTTTCCTAATTTTTTTTATCACTAATATCCTGTAATTTTAATTAATATTACAGAATTGTATTATTGTACTGATATGTATTGCATCAGAATTTTATAGCCTTGGCTATAAGTATAAAGCATTTTCAATTTATTGTATTTTTTCAAAAAAAAGGTGGAATCAAAGCCAAAGAAAAATTAATAAAATAACAGTAGCAAAATTTCGTCAGTTGAGTCATTGCTCTAACTCTCAACCGACACAGTCACGAAATTTTATTTCACTTTAATATAATTTTCATTTGAAATAGCAGCATTAAAATCTCTCCATATCATTCTCATTTTTAGATTAATGTAAGATGGCTTGTCCTACTGATAATACATCGGTTGAAGATATTATATAATGACTGACGTTTATATTGGTTTATCTAACAATTGGCCACTATTATAATATACCTTAAGTGTGGGCTTTTTTCTGTTCACAACTCTGACTTCTGTAACTAGATGATCATTATGCAAGATATCATGCGCTGTTTACACGTATTGTAACTATAAGACATTCGCTGTCATTTGTTACATTTATATATTAATAATAGCTTGTATTTTTGTATTTGCATTGATAAGGACCGAAAACGTTGGTTGAAACGTACATATGCACGTTTGTTAAATGTTAATAAAGATTTTCGTATACTGTTAAGTATCGTTAACAGTGTTGGTTCTTAATTCGCAATTTTTGTTTCCTTCCTTTATATTAGATTTATTATTCAGAGCCGTATTTATTATTATAAATATTTTATTAATTTTCCTTTGACTCTTATTGTCATCTTTTAAAATATTAGAATATTTTATTAATGCTATAAATTTAATCACAATTTTATATAAATAAATAAAACTTTTATTCTCAATAAAATTGTTTGTAATTTATTTATTTTTTTATATATGTAGAATATATATGTTTGCTATATATATATATATACATTTGTTATATATGTTGTGTCCATTATGAAGGTGCTCTATACTTAACCAACGTTGTATTAATAAAATCATGGAATATGAAAGCAAAAAATTGTTTTAAAAAAAGTAACAGAGATACGAACCCGCCTTCTCTCGTCTATTTTGGCGAAGAGATCATTAAGTCTCGATATACAGGTATCTCTCTTCTCTTCAATCTCTTCTTTTCTTCTAACGAATTCTGCTAAGTTTGTTTCAACATTAGAATCCTTTGACGTTTCTTGTTCTTGTAGAGTTGTCAAGTTACGCTTTGCATCATCTATGATCAGCTGATTCAGATAAGTTTGCAACTCGATATCTTGAGATATTCTTTGTTCTTCCCTTACTTGGAATCGACGTTTCTTAGCTTGGCGCAATACACTGGTGATATCATCGCCATAGTTCAGCTTCTGTTCTTTCGCCAAATCTACAGCTATGTTGTTTGTATATAAATATTGTTTGAAATAAGTATAATCCTGTATTATAAATCTTTATAATTGAAAAAAAGAGAATATAATTTATCTCGCTGTATTTACCTCTTTGCAGATATTTGACAGCTTCATCAAAAAGCTCCAATTCCAATAGGGCGAGTCCTAGGAAGAAATGACCCTTCATCAAACAAGGATCTATATCTAACGCCCATCTGCAATCCTTGCACACAGATTCCCATCGTTTCAGTTTCAAGTGACACAATGCTCGATTTGTGTAATATAATGCCTGACCTGGATTCTTCATCTCAAATAAAATAAAAAAAAAATATTAATACAAATAAACGAAGGTCATATTTGATCAAAGCAGATTAACTCTTGGTACTTAATAATATTTTTGCATGATTTTTGCAATTTTTTTAGGTAATCAGAAAAATATTAATAATAAATAAAAAGAGAATTGCTCCTCCACAGAAATAAAATCATTTTTTTTTATTTATATATATGATATTGTTTCGTCTAGAGCATGGTGGAATTAGACCATGATTCAAAAAAATTATTTTGTAAGTTACTTTTTAGGTTACCTTACTGTGTTTGATATAAAAATTATGTACAAAAATAATACAAAATTGAAGTGAATGTGATAACATATATAATATAAAAAAAAGTCCTTACAATTATTATACTTAATTTCTATGACAAAAAGTAACTTATAAATAATTTGTAAAGTAATTCTTCTTATTTCTGGTTTTTATCCTATTTTTTCCTCATGTACTCAAACTAGAGGTAAAAATTATCCTATAAAAAATTGGATTTAAATTAAAAATTCAGTAAAAATAAATTTTTTTACTTGGATATGTATTTTCCTTAGATATTTGACATTTGATAGAATTCACGAATTTGTGCATTTATCAAAAAGATTTCTGTTTACAGATAGCTGTAAATAGCGTAAACAATTAAAATGCAGTACAGCTACTATGGCTAAGGTTGCGTTTGATTTTAGCGTTTTTAGTATTTCTATCTTTTCTATTGTACATCTATAATGAACAATAGAAACAGAATGATAAGCTTGTTCTTTTTAACTGAAAACAAACTTCTTCCACAGTATATATCTCTTATCTCTGCTTTTTTTCTGTGAAGAAAAAAAGAAAAATAAACCATGTCAAAAGTTCAACAAAAGAAAAACAAGCTTCATAAGTATTTAAAGTATTTGAGCGAACTAAACTGAACACAGTTTAAAGTGACGTTGGTCATAGATATATAATACAATATTTCGAAAAGATATCTGCATTAGCAGAGAAAACAGCTTTGCAATTGTTGTAAAATTGTTTAACATGACTAGTTTATACATTTAGATTTAGTGATGTACTAAAATCATGACCAATCAATATTAGAGAATTTTATAACAATTGCAAAACTTTCTCTACTAGGTGCAGTCATCAATTTATTAGGCATCACAATAATGTAAAGACTTGTTATTTAAAATTATAAAAAAGACATTAAATAATATTAAATTAACATGTGTGTGTGTGTGTGTGTGTGTGTGTGTGTGTGTGTGTGTGTGTGTGTGTGTGTGTGTGTGTGTGTGTGTGTGCGTGTGCGTGTGCGTGTG
>Ga0157363_1004162_pt1 | contig 13279 bp, 4 predicted proteins | sample AttsexASBM1_FD_111477 | JGI IMG/M metagenome (GOLD analysis project Ga0157363, IMG submission 111477) | Fungus gardens microbial communities from leaf cutter ant in Ribeirão Preto, State of São Paulo, Brazil - Atta sexdens ASBM1 | ecosystem: Host-associated > Fungi > Mycelium > Unclassified ...
ATAACACAAAAATAGCAATTTTTTAATTGTGTCTTTGTAACAAATGGACAATATTTTAAAATTAGGTGGATGCATCCAAGTGATGACAGAAAATCGAAAACTGTAAACGTCGAAAACATCAAAGTCAAGTTTTGAGATCTAAGAGCTACAGGGTAAGGATCTTACACGCGAAACTTTCAGCGAATCCGCAACATCTCGCAGTTTATACATCAAGGAACAAACCGAAATGTCGAAATAAAATACGCGCATAATTAAAACACATGGAAGGAGGAGAGAGAAAGAAAGAAATACAAAAATTGTCAGAAGCCGGAGTCCCGGAGTACGGCGATTGGACGAATCGGATCTTTAAATTTCATCGCGCCAACTTTCTCGCGGTCGACCGGACTACCTAAAACGAGCCGATCGTTCGTCTCGCACGTGTGTCGACCGCGAAACCGTTTGCGTATGCACGAATGTATAAAAAATTCGCGCAATCCAAAGCAGCGGTATCCGAGACAGGTAAGACGAGAGAGAGAGAGAGAGAGAGAGAGAGAGAGAGAGAGAGAGAGAGACAGAAGAGGAGAACGGAGCAGCACGGGATGGCGCGGCGCGGCGCGGCGGCGACGCGGCAGCAAGTAGGTCGTGTGTCGCGTGGATAAATAATCGCACGAAATCGAAGACGTGAGCGCGATCGATCGATCGGCTTGGTTCTCGGCCGGCCGCGCCTCGTCTCGCCGGTTACGGTATCACGAGGGGGTCAACGATATATACCCATATACACCGTATAAAATAAGTACGCACATACCTCTTCGAAGATGCTGCCGACGTTCGCGGTGATGAGGAGGACTGGGACAGCGTTGCTCGCCATTCTCGCGATCGGATTTAGTGATGGGGGGGGGAGGCTGATTTCTGGAGCTTCGGCTCCTTTAGTCTCTTGATCCTTGAGGGCGCGCGATAGTCCGCACCGTGTCGGCTGTCGTCAGACGACGATAACGACTGCGGTGCCGACTGTCGCGGAGTCACGGTTTGTCGACACTCTCGAAGCAAACCGCACCGCACTGCACTACTACTAACGACGACGACGGCGGCGACAGTGATTGAGTGACGGCAACGGACGAACACTAGCAGCAGTGAGCAGCAGCAGTAGAGCAGCACCAAGCAGCACTCGTGTCCGCGCGACGTCCGACGATCAACGGCGGCCGCGCACCTCGCTCGCACGCATTCTCGCACACTACTAACAGAACAGACGTCGGTTCTATCGGTCGGTCGTTCGCGCACCTCTCTTACTCGTTCTATCTATCTGTCTCTCTCGCTACGTCACACTCTCCTTCTCGCCTCCGTTCTCTTCTCACCGACCCTCTTCCGATCTCACTGCCGGAGCCGGAGCTGTTATCGCACCTTTCGGGGAAAGCGCCGTGTTAAGAGATAAACACAGAGATATCGCGACGAGGAGCAAAGTCATCCCCCGCGCCGCAAGGAAGCCGCTCGACCTCGGCGCTACCGCGCCGCGAGTACATGCGCATCGTCAATGATCGAACGCGGAGCAGGAGAAGAAAGAGTATACAAATTACAAACTCGCGAGAGGAGAACCTCCGTTCCGTTCCTTCCTTCCTTACGAGTTGCGTTACGTTGTATGTTGCGTACGTCGTACGGCGGTGGCGCACGAGAGAGAAGAATCGCGCGGTAAATATATCCCTCTATCGGCCACGCCACGCCTCCCGCGGACGTCAATAGGCAGTGCCGTGCCTACCACGCGTATTGCTGGCGAACGTGCGTGCCGGTGAACATGCGTGGCGCAGCGTGAAGTAGCGCGCTATCGCTACGTCGAGGTGGCCCTCAGATGTTCTCTAATCCTGTTCTTTTTTCATATCTCAGGAGATCGATCTTGAAACGAGTTGAAAATTATGAATTTTCGAATCTAGAGCGAATTTACTAGAATATTTAGAATTTCATTGGTCAACACGTGGTACACAGTAAGTGAAAAACGATGAGATTAAACATACATGAGTGAAAAATGATTCTGTTCATTTTTGTAATTTTCATTCTTAGAGAGTATCTTGAAATAAGGAGGTCGACTTTGTATCTTTTAAATGAGATGAAAATTACAAAATTACAAATTCATTAGGTATTAATCAATTAATTTATGAATATTCTATAAGTGAATTTATTCACTTTTGTAATTTTCACCTCGTTTAAAGATATAGACTCGACCTCTTGAACTGAAATTCTTATACGGTTCTTTATCTTTTTTCTCTCCAATGTGAAAAGAAAAAGAAGATAAACTATGCAAGCAGTTCAGTCTTGGGAATCAATTTTGTAACTTTTTCCTAGAAAAATATATACATACATACATATATACAAAAATATTCACTTTTCCGTTAAAGAAAAAGTTACATGATTAATACGCTGGGATATAGAAAAAGAACGGGCCTCTTATAAAAAGTCTAGTCACGAGATGACTCATGATTAACCCATCGTTTTTGTGAACTTCAATAAGTTAGAATAAGATAATATAAGTTATATTTGAATGAGGAATATATAAAAAGGGACAACATATCCTTCTTTTTCACTTTTATTTTAACAAAATTGTTCGCGGCCAGACTCTGTTATTAGTAGACTGCGGATATTTATGCAAAATATTTAACTGAATATTTTGCATAAAATGCATATTTTGCATAAATTGCATATTTACAAATAGCAATCTCAACATTTTTACTTTACTTTTTATTAATAAACCACGATCGACTGCTAAAACTGTTGGATAGTTAATATTCAGTTAAGTATTTTGCATAAATATCCGCAGTCTAGTTATTAGTCTAGCCTCAAGAAATTCTATCTATATCAGAGTTTAGTCACGAGCGATTTTGTCAAAATTCTACGAGAGAGAAAAATATATAGCCATTTTCTCTGTACATAAACTGTTACGCTTTAACTTATACTAACCGTAATATTAATTAAGATTATAAATATGGTAATTATACGTCCTTTATTGTAAAGAATAACCCTTTATTTCAGATAGCTCCTTTAGATTTAGATTTATTTATTTTTCCAAACTCAATTTTATTCTTTATTTTAATAACAGAAATATACAGAAAATTCCTTATAATTAGAATTCTAATGTCTAATGTCTCACTAATGAGTGAGTTCGTGAAAACAACTAACAAATTTAGTTTTATGCAACGGCTATATGTATATTAGCTGAAATAGAATAACAAAGTTACAATAACGTCGAAATAACATCATTTTGATTTTGTATTTTACTTGGGAGTTGTTTTAAATATACAATGCAAAAAATTTGCAGAAATTAATGCACAGACTTTTGACAGACTGAATGACAGTCACAAACTAATTTGGAAATAAATATTTATGAATAAAGTCCTAAAATTTTCAAGTTTGTCTTTTATTTTCTCTAAGAAAAAATGATCACTTATATCAGAGTTTAGTCACGAATAATTTTGTCAAAATTCTACAAGAGAGAAAGATATATATATTTTTTCCTTATCTTTATCCTATTTTCCTTATGTATACTACCTCACTTCAACTTATTCTCTCAAATAGTTGCTATTGTCCGCAATATTGAAAAAAGTGACTTTCGATTTTGCCTACTGGAATGCCGATATTTCTTACCAATAAGCAACTTGAGGCAAGAATTCCCTCTTATAAATAGATTGTAGCAATTTTTATTGTTGCAACTGAAGATAAAATTGTACCAAGTTATTTCCTTTCTCATAATTAGAAGCTTGACTATCTAGGTTGTTTCACTCGCGATAACTTTAATTAAGATTATAGAGTAAGACAGTATAAATTAGAATACAACAGTCTATATAGCGAATTATATATATCTTTCTCTCTCGCAAGATTGTGACAAAATCGCTCATGATTAGATTGATATAAGGTCTCTAGCCTCAGGCATTGCCGATCAAGAATCGACATAATTTTTCTTCACTAACGAGCTAACAAGTAAACAGAGACCAGTGACATTAAGATGATCGCTGCCGGACAAAAAAATCTAACAACGTCTGAATAACGGATCGTTCGCGGACAAAGAAGCCAGCTTGAGCGTTTATCTTCTTATTAGTAAATAAGTTTCTAATTCGATTTAAAGACTTGATACAGACGAGAGTAAACAAAGTTGAGAGAGTTTAACTGCTGAGATAATAATAATTTGCTTCGGTTAATGGAGATCGTTATTTGAATGAATAAATATTACAAAAATAACCGAGAAGAGAGAGAGAGAGAGAGAGAGAGAGAGAGAGAGAGAAAACATAGAAGATATGTAATGCAACGATTTGAGATTAGATTAAAGAAGGAAAGTTCAAATTAATCGGATGGTTCTCGTGTCAGAAAAAAAGACCAAAGTTATTTACGTGTGATTTGGGAAATAAGAAGCTAATAGTCGTCGCGAAATGTGTCGCAACCATAATATTGGTAGTTGACAAATAATAGGTTTGTTTTGCTGTATTTTCTGAACTGGTACACATAGTGAATAACAAATATATTTGTTTCACTTCAACTTATTACACCGGTTCAAAATGTAACAATAAAAAACAGAATATCAATATCAATGGACCAATCAACAGGAATTGATATTTTCCAGCGGCAATGCGCCGTTGACCGTTTCTGGCAAAGGATGATCGTTTCTGACAGACCGGGGCTTTTACGCATGAGTGGCGATCGACGTTATCGCTGAAGCCAATACGTTGTTGTCTCTCGCTCGACTCGATTCCCAGGAAAATCCCCGACGGGGGATTCAGGGATCTGCGCTGGTTTATTCATCGAGCAAATTTTGAATTTTTGCGCACTTAGATGTTATATCTAGGAGATTTTCTTCGAAAAACCTTGAATCATGTAAATCCCATGACGATCGGAAACGTACATCATTCCGGATAGTCAGCGTGCGTATTTGCGCGATAGTGCGTATAATACATTGCATTGCGTCTGAAGTTGAAATCGAAGCGATGACTGGAAAAAAAGATCTTTTTAGAAAAAGCTTTGTTGCGCGCGATTCTAATGGAGATGAGATGATAATTTCTACGTTTTTTCTCCGAAAGATTTCATAAGAAAATTATAATTCAAAGTATATATTTAAATTAAATATTAGTAAGTGGAAAGTCGAGAAATGTTTGGATGATTTTCTTAGTTTATTAAAGTACTCTATTCTGAAATGTTCTTAACTTAGATTTAACTTTTTTCAGTTTATTATGATAGAAACGCGAAGAAAATGTGATCTTTCTTTATTACAATAATTTTTATTGTACACTTTTTTACGTGCAGGAAAATGCGCAGTATTTTATATAGCTGTATAAACTAATAGTCAAACTAAATCAGAGATATACAAATATAAATTGGATATATGATCCAAGACATAAGAATTAAGCTTATCTTTTATGTAAATTAAAAGAACATTAATATCGTAATTACGATATTCGATTATAAGAATGAAAATTTTATCGAATGTAATATTTAACTTGTACACGTTGCTCGTCATGTTACGTATGTATTATACAAATATACATACGTATTGTATAAAATAAAATGTCAAAATCTACAGTAATCATCTACAGTAATGTTCTTTAATGTCTTTTCTAAATTATTAAATTGCATCCGATTGCATCTTTTCCACTTTGTATTTTTATATAGTCTTTTGTACTTTTATATCGTTTATAATCTTGTACTTTTTATTCTCTTTGTCTACTCAATCTGTGAATTGCTTCATTTTAAATAATAAAAATATAAGAAAATACAAAAAAAAGTTAAGTCCAACAAATTTTTTTTAATTTTTTAAATGACAAACATTATTATGATAGTTGAACATGTCGAAAACAAGATATCTCGAATTTATTGCTAAATTTTTTCATTTTATCTTAAAAGATACCTGAAGAGAATCGTTAAAAACACGTCATATGCAAGCAAGAGAAAGGAAAGACGCTTGCCTTTCTAAATTTTGACAAATAGAAACAATTAAATTATAAAAATTATTTTTATGATAAAGATTATAAAATTTATCCTCACAAAATTTATTAAGATGCTTACATTAAAATCAATCTTCGCTGAATCTTTCTCGAAAATATAAGTATTTTAATCAATTTTGAGTAAAGATAAATTTTGACAATCCTCTGATTGGATATACAGTTGCAGAAAATTTATTACCTGCTGATGGAGTCCATTGATTGACCATTGAATATAGATATTAACGCGAACAAAATCGGAATTTGTTAAATAAACATAATTTTTATCGAACTCGCAAAATACTTTATTTTGTTGTTTCTGTCACCGCAATTCCTCGAGACTTCCAAACCTGCAGTTTCCAAACTCTATTAGCGATTAGCTGGGCATCGCAGTTTTCGAGCAACTATAAAAACTTATCTGGCATCAGGTCGTGATAATGAGCGGAACGGAAGTTTCAGTTAAAAGTATGTCATCGTAATGTGTGAAAGACGATAATATTAGTTGCGTCAATGAAAGTGATTATGTTTGTTGAGAACTTAATTGGTCATATCAACGAACGTCATTATCTCCGTGTGAATGTTAATGCGAGATAAATCGTTCACGATTCTTAATATATGAAAAGAAATAACGTCGGCAAAATTGTAAATTGAGATTTATTATAATTCAGAGATAACGATAAAAATAAGAGCAAATAACAGCATTTGTTTCTGAGAAGCGTAAAAATAAATCGTTGCAAGAAGAAACGGAGTCTGATGCAAGCCTCTGCCGGATATTTATCTTTTTCTTTTTAACCATGACTCGTATAATGTCGCTAAAATGTTCACGACTACAATTGGACATTCTTTAAATATTTTTGATGAAAATATAAAAAAAACCAAAGAGGTTGCGATACATTAATATCTGTTTGTACCAAATATAAATTAACTTTAATTTCGGTTCAACTCATTCTTCATCTTTTTCTAACTTTTAGAACTAGAAAAAAAAAGATTCGAAATTGAAATTAATCTACATTAGCGGAAACAAGCATAAATATATTTCATGTGTTATAACACATTTTTATTGTCTGACTACTCCCTTTCGTAAATACTATCTGAAACACATGCCCTTTTGATTTTATATGATTCGTATATAATATTTAAAGACCATTTTACATTATTAGATATCAAAGAAGCAATGGTAATCAAATTTCTCAAGTTAAATAACATTTTGTTATATTTATCTTCTATGTGTGTCAATCAACAAATTGATTTATATTTATTTAGTAAATAATAAACTAAATTTAAGTCAAATTTAATACATTTTCTCTTGAGTTTAATTGTTTAATTCCATTGTTTCAGTCAAATAAACAATATAATGGATAGGAGCATTAGCAATTTATAGAAATGATTAAAAATAACTCTAATTAGATATAATTTGACATTACGAATTTTATAATATATAACGTGTACATTTGTAATGAACAAAATATATCTAAGAACTCCAAAAAAAAAAAATGTTTAATTTAAATTCAATAATTCGAATATAAAACATCTAATGAACATTTGTTATATTAGATAGTCTGAGAAGTTTATTAACCCTAATTGGTGTTCGCCGGTACGATAGATCCAAACATTTTTTTCAAATACATTGTGAAAAATTATTGGTAACAAATTTCTGATAAATATTATAACAAATGTTACACTATTCATTATAAATTTGTTCAACAAATGTTTTTCGTAACTTTATATAATTTTAAGTTATACGATTTTATTCTTCGGATTTTGATTTTCAAAATGAAAAAAAAAATATTCAGTCACATAACTAAGCAAACATTAATTTAAAGTACTAGGACCCGTAAAGAAATTTCGGAGTGAATATCAATTGAGATTAAAATTATATCCTGTAAGACAGGTTCCAGGAAGATTTTAAGAGATAATATCGCCAAGTGTACGGTCCTGGAAGTAGTATAGTCGTGTAGTCGAAAGTGTTCCAACCGCGCATGTGAACGAGAAGCCGCGCGGGCGCGTCTCGCCTCGATCCTCTCGGATCTTTTTTTCCCCGGTCGACGTCGTTGATCCGGACGCAATATCCTCGTTCGTCGTTGGCCTAGCCTATCATTTTATTGTACGCACGCGTCCAAAACTACACGCCGCGACTTTAAACGTGAACAAGGCGCATGAGTTTACCAATGTGCGGGCTTTGACTGTTGCGATTTTCGTTTCGCTGTACATTGCATTGACCCGACCGGTGGTGTCTGCCGCCGACGCACATTGCAGCAAACGTTTCCGGCTTTCGTGGGCACGTAAACTTCGGCACGTGTGCATGTCGTCGGTGCGTACGTGCGTATTATAGTACAACGCGACGCACGCGCGACAGAACCGACCGACGGCGACGTCAACGACGAGGTGACGTCGGGAAGTCGCGTCGGATCAAGTGCGTCGTGCGCGAAGCGCATCTTCACCGATACCAGATTCTCTCTCTCGAGGATAAATTTCTTCGCACAATCGACCGACCAAGGTATCTGGACCACTCCGCGTAACAATCGATATCGTTCGATTTTCGTGACCTTATCGAGAAATTCAGCACGCCTAAGGTTATTAGCCGTATCTTTTTAAGAGCACATGCACTCTTTTTAAGGTCGTAAAACTTCTAGTCATTAGTTAAAATTTTACATTTATAAAATTATATTAATAAGAATTGTTACTAATAATTGTGTTCAGAAATTTTATTTTATTAAATATTTACATTTAACATATAAAAAATTACATCCCTTTCTTTTTCAGATTATTGTCTTTTTTTTTTAAAAATGTACACATGACTCTTTCTTGTGATTCAGATATGGTAACCCTAAGCATGCCAAAAATATCGAGCCGCGTTCGCTCAGGGCTCTTTCTTGGATTTATCGCTCTGCAGTCTACACGCATATCCGTGTCTCCGATTTCGTGCAGATATATGTTTAATTTCGTAACGCTAAACACATCGTGCATTAATTGAAGACCTTATTGCAACAATGGACTAACCTACAATGTAGCCAAATTTAATTTCTTGTAATATTCTTCATTTACGACTTGCAATTTGTAAACTCTTGTGTCAAAATATAAGACTTTTCATAGCAATATGTAAATAAATGTATTTTTCTATCACATTAATTTCGGAATTTATTTTCTCCATTTTTACAAAATATGGGTTTTCGTTCATTATTGTCGTAAGATCTTCAATTTATAGGAGAAGATAAATTTTCCAAAAATGTCTTTCAATTATGCTCTTAATTATGTTTAGAATATCGTATAATGTGTACTTTTTTCATATCCATTTATAATATAATATGCAGAAGTTGAATCCAAGATTTTAATAAATCACTATACGAATTTAACATCGTATTCGAAATTTTAAAAAGCAGAGAATATATCCAAAATTATTTAGCTTTAATATATTGTATCATTTTAATCAAGAAAATAAGTCGGATCAAAGTTTCCTGTCGTGATTATTTAAAGACTAATAGAGCAAAATATGTCTCTTCGTCTAAATCCAGAATTAGAGTAAAAGCTTGCTTCATAATAATGTGTAAATAAAATTCATATTTCTGTAAAATAAAAGCTGTTTAAACACCAAAGATTTATTTTATTTCATATACAAATCTCAACCTTTTTAAATTAATTTCTATACAACTAATTTAAACAAAATTTAATTTTTGTAAAGTCATTCACGATCTCAGTATTTTGTAAATTTTTCTTGGTAAAGTTTTCGAACTTATATACATTCTTTTATCTTTGATGAATAAGAGTAAGAATTTATTGGCATTGTGAGTATAAACTGAACAATAATAAGCAATAATAAGCTAAGAAAATAACTGCTGTAAACTAAAGAGAGATATTTGAGCTAATTTCCAATCGAGATGTTGATGTATAATAATTCATTGCAGAAACTGAAGCTTGCATTATGGAGAACCAAAATTTTCAATGTCGCGCCTGACTAATACTAATGTTATATCCCTCGAAAAAAACTATCGGGAACAATTGATGCAGAGAGAACAACGCATACTTTTATCCAGCATTCCAGGTGTAATAATGGCAAAATTGGAGACTGCACCGCGATTTTTACACTAAGTGTACATGAGTCACGCAACTACGGATATATGTTGTTGATACTGACGAATATCGTTTAAAGGTTCTGCTGAAAATCTCAATCAACAAAGACGCATTAATCACGTACGATTTCACCGTAAGTAGAAATCACATTTTCTGTGTAGCGTGCATCAATTCTAAAAAAGTCAGTAGCGTTTTCGAGTGAATATTTTGAAGAAATTACATTTCACATTACATTTTGACAATTTTACATTGAATATATAAAAAACGTATGCTGGATATTTTCAATCCAATCGATGTATATTTTAATTTAAAATTAAATTAAAATTCAAATTTTCTGGATATTAAAATAATTACCAAGGTTACTAAGAATAAGTTAAATAAATATTATCTTATCAATAATAAAAAATGAACTAATTTAATTTCATAAAAAATTGTCAAAATCATCATAATTAAAAAGAATGGTTAAAAAAAAATTGTCAAACTTGTATTATAATAATTAAAGAAAATAATTTTTTTAAAGATTGTGAAATAAAAATGATAAAAATGATTTGATTTTTTGTTATGGAATATATTATTTTTACCGATATTATTTGATTAATCAATATATTTCTATTAAGTTAAAAAATAGTTTTTCCCTTTTTCTAAGAAACTTCATTTTTTAATGGCACCTTTGAAGTAAAGAGAGAATATAGTAACAATTTTTAAAACAATAAACTTTCTTTAGATTATATCGAATTTTATTTGTGGAGCGTTTTGTTGATTTTTTAAAATTTGATTCATATTGTTTTATATAAATATAAAAGCGATTACAAATTTGAAAACTATTGGATGATTCATTGGCATATTTATATCCTGTTTCGTGAGAACCAAATTTATATGTTCTCGAAATTCGTTTTGATTGTTTGGATCCAAAACGCTACAGGCTCTTATCGTATATGATCTTATCTCTTGTTATCATTAATTGATATTTTCATTGTTCGTACGTTGATACTTTCCAGCACGATCATGCATTCGATCATAATATTACTGTCGACATTGGTGGCCTTCATCGCCGCAGAGAGCATTTTAATGACAGAGGTCTTTATCATTCCCATCAGACCCGAGATTTTTGATTGGAATACAGATGGTAAAAGACATATATTTAATTTATTTTAATTTTTTTTAACAAAAAATATTTTACTGTTCCTGGTAACTATATGTATATCGAACCTCACTATTAATAAACATCTTAAGAAATGAAAGAAAAAAGCAAAGAAAATTATATTAAAAATTATATTCTATTCTCATATGTACAAAATTATTATCAAATTAAGATGAAAGATAAAATAATTAAAAAGATTTTTCCCGATTTTATTTCCTAGATTTTCTATATATCATATTTTATTACAACTCGGAGTACTATTTCTATAAAAAAATATTTTCATGAAATCAAATTTTTATAAAGTCATAAAAGACAATTATACAGATTTTATTAGATATTTACATTTAGATTCAATGCTAAGTAATTATTTTGAAACGAAGCTTATTTAAAATAAGGAATAAAGATAACTATAATTATCCTACGTGGATACCCGTTAACCCACAATACGAAATTAAACTATGTCTTCGTACGTCATCCATAACACGACGCGAATAGCAATTACTTGTTGAACTGTTGTAAACATTCCGCTGGTCTTATAGTCAATATTGTCGCATATCACGGTACTTTCTAATTCGATGCCTCTAAACAATTTTCGAATGATACGAGAAACGAATTGTTAAAATTATCCTACCTCATATATCTATATCTAATATTGTATTTGTTTTTTTCAGATTAGATGAGATTTTCTGTTAATAAATCTTTGGACATTTATAACTTTTTAAAAAAGCATTTTCGAGCATAAGTTTATATGAACTTTTTTCATTTACTCAACTTCTTTATCACTAGTTGCGTTCAGTAGAGAAAATTAATCAGTTAGCGTTTAATGATTTCTTGATTTCCACTGTATAAGTTTGGTCCCGACCTTTACATCATGTATAACTTTTTTATTTTATTTTTCACCGTTTTTGCTTTTTTTTATTAACATTAAAAACTGCATATCTCGTTAATTTAATTTAATTTTATTTTTTAGTCTTATTTTTTAAAATATAGACATTTAAATATAGACTTTATTATATATAGACATTTTTATTTTTAATGTTTCACTTTTCTCTTTTGCAATTTTTTAAAAAGTTTTATTAAAATATTTATATTTATCTTTTATTTCATAATTTTTCTATTATCTTCTAAATATATTTTATATATTTCTATGCATTTATTATTATGTATTTTTTCTGTATTTCTTATAAATAATTGTTCTGTTATTTTTTATCACGGATATTTACATGTGATTTTATTTCAGGACATTCCGATCAATTTTCGTATCAACCATCCTTGCTAAATGCTCCCGATCTCCCGTCATGGATACATTACACCTACAGCAAGAAGGATCATCACGGCTTTTTATATGGCGTCGCACCCAAAGATCAAAAGTATTTTCAGGTACATCACTGTATACACAATCACTGTATTATCAGTTTACAACTGACAATACTTAACTGAGATAATTTTAGCTGGAGATCGTGGGGTTGAATAAACATACTTACGAAACTCGTTACAAAGTGCTTGATATGAACGTACTTGAAAGAGAAAATCTGACAAAGTACGAAGTATACTTAAAAATCGACAATCTCAACGTTGAGGACATGTTCAATCAAAATCGTACTCAAAAGCTCCTCGATATATTCAGGTTGGTTGCGTAAATTTCTTATAATTCAATCTTGTAGTTACAGCGTTTTTATCGATAATGTATGTACGTCAATCTATCATTTGCTTTCAAAACGTATAAACAGGAGAATTTTTCAATATAATATATGTAACAGATTTCTCAGAAACTAAATTTAATTTAACTTCATAAAATAAAAAAATCGAGAAAATTGATGATAATCATCTGCTTTAAAATTATGAAATTTATATAAATAGTGAAATCAGTTTTCTCAGACACTACATCGCTAATTAATGGTAATTAGATAATAAATGATACTGACAATAATCACATTGAAATTTAACTGCAGGAAAAAGCTATGGAAAGGCGCTGCGGACTTGTACATCACTTTTTTGGCGTCTGCAATCGAGCTCGGAGCTCGTTTACCCCTGAAGCCCAGCGAAGGTGAAGGGTGAGTCATATTTCTAAATTGTCCTCTATCCAATTCAATTTAATCCTTATTGTTAGATCCGAGAAGGTGAAATTCGTTGTAAGACTTAG
>Ga0157363_1004163_pt1 | contig 13276 bp, 8 predicted proteins | sample AttsexASBM1_FD_111477 | JGI IMG/M metagenome (GOLD analysis project Ga0157363, IMG submission 111477) | Fungus gardens microbial communities from leaf cutter ant in Ribeirão Preto, State of São Paulo, Brazil - Atta sexdens ASBM1 | ecosystem: Host-associated > Fungi > Mycelium > Unclassified ...
AAAATCGCCATGAATATAAATATTAGTAGTATTATTCGCCAATTGAGCGTATAAATGAAAACGCACGAAATTACGCGATAAATTTGTGTGAAATCTGCACGAACTCATAGCGCCTTCAGGCTGGATTAAATGATCGAATCACGTTCGGGTGCAATTTAATTTGATTTCGCAATCAGCGGCTTTATTATCAGTCAGTGACGATGGATGAGGGTGATGATAGTGTGAGGCTGAATTTTCGATCGAGCGACGACGCGCGAACGATCTACGCTATGTACGTGTATGTTCACGTTCGATTATTTATTGATAACGATTCGATCAATTATTGACAAACATGCATCACGATGCATTTTTGTTACAATATATATCGGTAAATTCCATTAATAATGGGCGAACTCGATTGCTCTTTTCCTGCTCTCTTCTCCATATAATGAACGAAATATCTTTTATTTTTTCATTTTTGACTCTCAATATCAACATTTTTGTATGTTTAATGCAAAAAAAATTTTTTTTTCTGTTTATTAGTACAACTATTATCTTTCAAATTTTTAAATTATTAAAGGAATATCGTATTGCTCGCGATAAGTTATTATGGTATTTGAAATAGAAATAACAGTAATATTATTTAGGCAACAATTTATCATGCAAAAGTTGCGCTGCAATTATTGAAGCTCGTTGCATTGAACGTGGGTTGTTGAACGCCTATACTCGCGCTTTATAACCGCGCTGTGCAATCGCATTTGCTTAAGTCTGGCAAGTACAATGAACCAAGCTGCGGTCGTAGTCGCGACAATAAATACAGACACCACGGCTTCCGTGAGAGACAACTCTATGTCGCACGGTCTATATCTTATCATCCAACGTAACTTGGCTATCAACTTCCTGTGTTCGATATTACATGTATGGTGCAACGTTTCGGACATATACACGTTTGCTTTGTTCATCGGGGAGAATATTGATTACTGACAGGAAAATTCTCGGGGCAAACACAGAACTCGATGGAGCTGGCAGATGCACGAGGGTGACAATTGAATTTTGCAATTTTGTGTTACGAGAGAGAGAGAGAGAGAGAGAGAGAGAGAGAGAGAGAGAGAGAGAGAGGCACAAAGCCCTATAATCCAAGAATAATACATAATGCATTTTAATGCTAACAAATTCGATGCACAAAAATGAAGAAACTTTTTGTTTCTTTAAACTTCTAAACTTTATAGTTTATTTTTCACAATAAATTAAATATAACAATAATGTAAAAAATAATATATCTAAATGTGAAAGAGTATTTAGTAATATTTAAGCACATAAGCGCGCGAGAGATTAATTACATATTGAAGTATTGATTATTCAAAGTCTATTCATAACATTGGCGAGCTTTACGAATGGTATTACGGATTTGCTCGGGGGCTAGTATAGCGAATAACGCTTATCGCATTTGTACCAGATGCAAATAAGCCTTCCACCTCAATTTTCGTCGTGACAATCGGCGAGAACGTGTCGCCGATGCAATGGCGAGTACGCTATTATGTCGGTAACGACCGACCCGAGAATCTGGGTATTATGCAGCAATTGGCCTTACTTGGCGCCACGACAAGTTCGCATTTAGTATTCGGCGCCGACCCACACGCCGAGTACACGTACGTTATACAGCCTTTCGGAAATTCCGCATTGCAAACGCGTCGGGAACGCCGGGAATGCGATTCTTTCTCGGGCAGATTCATTCCGTGCGACGAATCGCGGGATAACAGGTGGCACGAATAAAGGCATGAGGATGTCGCGAAAGTAAATATAAACGAGCTTGTGGTCGCGAATTTAACGATCACCCGTAATTCCAAAGGCAAAACGAGGAACGTGTCTCGCACGCATCTCGGGTCTTATACGAGCTATTAAATGGCAAGGTAAGTTGTATCTTTTGCATAACGCATAAGGCGTATAAGATAATCAACGAGAATCCTTCATTTCATGAGGAAAGGAATAATTCTGATTGATTGATTCTTATACCTTATACTTTATGCGTTATGCAAAAGTCTGCATTCCCCATCCTTATTTTGGGAAACAAAAGAGTTTGCGCTTAATTTAAAATTTAATTTCTCATAGATAAATAAAACAAAAATATTCTCCCAAAGTTTCTTCAAGTGAATTCTGTCTGTTTTTTTTCTCCTTAAAATATGTTACTTTTTTGAAGTGAGACTCACTTCAAAAAATTTAGGAAGTAAGCTTTTATTTCCTTTTAATATTGCACCGATATAATTGCACCGGAATATATAAACGCGAATGTTCGTGGTCGTAAAATTATACAAAATAATCGGTAGTAGGAGCAATGCAACCTTAACCGGCTACAGTTTATTTATAAAGTGTTCTTGAAGCCGCGTACACGGGCGAAATATTTTCGTTTTATCTCGACATCCTAAATATATTCCGCAAAATCTGAAGATACCATGTGCTGTGCGGGATTCTTCCAAGTTATTTTCGCCGATCAGCTCGTTTTGACACGCGCTAGGCATCATCGATCGAATGGATAGCCAATCGCATTTATTAAAATTATCAATTTATAAAGAGAATCGATCAATCATATGGACGCGACATAGCGATGATTGCGCATATTGCGCATCGCGTGAGATTGGAGCAGACTATTCTTAACGTAAAGATTGAATCTTTATAAATTACTTATATGAAAGGAGAAATGTTCCAAAGCTAATTTATTATAGATATATTATAGATATAATTTTGCTAAATAATTTTATCAAATATAGTAGAAGGAAATTATAATAAAAAGGTTTTAGATAATAAAATAATATGACGTATTGAAATACAAAAATTGTATTTCATCAAATAGATGCATATACATGGCATAAACGATCATTCTAAATTATGTATTTATTCTGACAAAAGCAATCAAAGAGATTTTAAAATGTTTCAAATTGTGAAATATTGGGAAATTAATATAGATATAAACATTGGATTGGTGAAACATATTTTGCACTTCCACATTTTTCATATTTCAAATATTGTCATTCTGGCGAAAAGTAATTGGTTACACATGACGTTTTTCCTTCTTCTGTCATTCGCAGATAGATATCCCGTGGGCTTGTTTTCGAGATATCTCATTGGAAAAAAATAGGTTAATAGTCTTCGAATGTAGACCGGGTATTTATTTGAATAAATTCCTGTTTAAGTGGATATGCAAATAAAATTGTGGTTTTATTTATTGCATGCACCGCGCGTATCGCTTACTTTGTGTTAGCTATCGTTCTACCGTATAATACGCATCTCTGCTTGTTTATGTGCTGTTGATACTGCATTCGATACTCGTAATCACGTTAGATTCAATTTAGTCGCATTGACCGCATCAGTATCCTGAAATTGTTTGTTGATAAATCATTTCTTTAATGTTCCATTTAATCCAATAATAATTAATCAATTATTTTCACTAACTTATCTATAACTCAATTATTAATCTGTTGTTCATTAACTATACATAGTTCCTATATTAATTTTGATTTGAAAATTATTATCAAGCTTTTTCGTGTTAAAATGTACACATGTTTTTTGTTGATTCAAGTTTTTTTGCCAAACAATTTTTTCTCGTTAAAAATTTTTTCATCTGGATGTTGAGCATTTTGGCGGGAAAAAAGTTTTGTCAGAATAAATGATTCGTTCGAAAACTGCGTGCATGTTGAACGTTCATAACAACCGAGAGGTCGAATACTCCGGCAAATTCCAACGTCGTCGTCGTCGTTGCCGTCATCATGCAATGTGGCAGTTCTCATGGCTTGCACTCCGTATCCGGTTCACGGACGTAGGTCCGGATGAATCAGCACGGAAAAGCGTTGCTTTATTTTCATTGCGAAACCCCATCACTACGACACGACGTAAGGAGCAACGCTCGTGGCAGTGGGTCGCCTGCATTTGTGTCAAGATCAACTAACTTTGTTCGCCTGTGTGACAGCATCATCACGGCGTGGACTAAACGTTTATGCAGCTAGTGTGTCTCACATGCGTCGGTTTAAAAATATCCAATAGGCCGCTGCTCGCAACATCCCCGTTTCTTTCCTCCCGAATAAATTCACGAATTAAAGCCAAGCCCGACAAACTAATCCCGATAAACGGAATCATATTAGAGAATTTGTTTTTGTTTTAATATCGTCAGCATTAGTTTTTTTCATTAATTCGTATATTTTATTTAAATTTGAAAAATACAATTTATTAATCATAGTTTTCCATCATTTTTTTCAGCACTGGACAAGATAGATTATTGAATTTGTAACATCAAATTATACCCAATTTGAATTGTTTTTAATCATTTCTATAGATTGCCAAGGTATTGACTCAAATTCAGTCTGTTATTTGCTAAATGCATACGTTGTTTACTTTAAAATCTAATCCACAGAAATGAATTGATTTATATTTTGACATACATGGAAACTAAAAATAACAAAATGTTATATTTTTTAATTTGAGAGATTGTGTTACCTATTTTGATATCTATTAATACGTGTACGTAAAGAATTATTACAAATCATATCAGTTTGTGAATAGTACACAATACAATTCTAATTTATCAAAGGTAAAGCCAATATTGGCGATGTAAATATTTAACTTAAATTGCAATTAATAAAGATGAAATCACTATAAATCCTTCAATTTAAGCTGCGATGGATTAACGCGCTGTCTTACAGAACGAGATTCCCGATTTAATCAGAAATATCTGTCCCCCTTACGATATAAAATGGAATGTCGCACGTGTCATACGATTTCAACATTTTCGCTCGCCCCTTGAGAAAAGTTTTCATTACAAGGCTGTAAAAATGCATGAGGCCATTTATAATGCTCAAGGGCGTTTTCATATCTCTGAAAATAAAACTGATACGAGAGATTTATTTCGTTTCCTCTACAATCTTCTTCAAAATTGTAGGAAACGCATCGGCATTTTAAGTCACGCGAGTGCATCTCGAACGGTGGAATTGGCTAGTTCGGTCTATACAATATGCATTTTCAACGTTATTTATAACTTTTTTGTTTCATTTCACCCCCCGAACTACTTTCATTAAGGAGACTATCTTTTACCAAGACAATCTGCGTGTGAAAGCAGAAAAAAAGAAAGAAAAACGCCCGTCAAGGTGCGCGGTACAATGGGGAATGTATAACTGGCAGTGTCATTGTCTCAGGCAATGATTAACGTGTCTGGGCTACATTGTCTACTCGGATATATGCTTTCGAATAAAATGACAACGCCATTCAACGAGTATCGACAAAGGGAAATGCTTATCCATTGAAAAAAATACACGTAAGCGTTCTTCGCGATAAAAATGAGAAAATTAATAATTCGCCACTGGAAACGTAACTTTATTTTTTGCAACTCTTTATTTTTCCGTGATGATATTATGAGTGTGAACTGGGCCGGCCTTAATGACCTTAAAAGCGCTATCATGGGCGAGCGAAGAAACGCTCGCATTAATTGATTTCTTGCGTGACGATGACAGATGTCAAGGCGCATATCATTTGTATGTGTTGATTACACCTGAGGATAAACAATCTCTTGATCTCATTACGAATGAAATTTGCAATATGATTCGTTTTCTAAAGACACTACTGGAATATAATGTATCCTCATATAGGCTACTTTTCTGTACATAACGAACATTGTCTATAGGATTCATTAATGATGTTATTCTAAAAAGTCAGTGTTCTGCTTCTCCTAGAAATAACCGCGTAATTCGAAAAACAAAATTGCATTAATCAAAATTACATCACGTACAATATTTACGTTGTTGAATATTACGTCTTGTCTTTGATCAATTAATCTATTAATATTAAAAATTTCTGCTGCATTATTATTACTTTCTTTTCAATATTATTCAATAATATTCAATTTCAATATTATTCAATTTGTTTGATGCATGGAAGTTTTTAGACAATGTGTAACAATGGCGATGCGTTTATTGTGCAAAAGTTTCGCTACCCAATGTTGCATTCCATATTCGTTATGGAATTCGGGACTACTCTGATATCTCTAATTCTCATTACAGATATATAGATCAAGAAGCGGCATGCGAGAGTTAGAATTACCGATGTTTACGTATTGAAGTGCTTTATGAATTAATAGATTCGTTCAGATACCGTAATTCATTCCACGTGAAAATAGCGAAGTATGTTCTAATATCCAGCGAGATGTTAGTATAATGCAAAAGAGAGTTTTCTTAAAATAATATATCATCATCATAATCTCATTTCTTTTCAAAAATATTCCCAAGTATTTTAAAAATATCCTCGAGCGATCCAAAATTTGAGCTTATATATTTATGGTGATCTCGAGCGTGTCGCAAAATGCATTACAACTCTCCCAGACTTACGAGAATTTTCAGAACGCCTTTTCAACCTCTATCTCTTCAAAACTAAAGTCAAAACTTAAGTCTCAGTGCGATCTCGAAGGTCTCAAGAGTTTCGAGAATATTTAGAACACTTTGCGTTTCCTCTCAAGAATCTTGAGCACAGTCAAAAGTCTACGAAAACATGCCGTATAGAAGCTTCGGTTTTCTTGGTTTGTAAGTATTAGAAAAAAAATAAAAACGAAAAGCAATTAAAAAATTAGTCGTATACTTCAAGTGACATACGTGCATTTATCGCTTATTACCGTGATTTAAAATCAAAAATATGAAAATAAAGAAATCGAGCTTTCTTTTAATTCGAGATGCAAAAAAGAAATGTTTTTAAAATGACATCGAGACAAAAAGGCAATCAATTTGATGCTAAAAGCTTCTATACTTCGAAAGGCCTTGAGAAAGCGTTCAGATTTATCGAATTATGCGCTTGATGTTCTTTACCAAGTGTCAATTGCGCAGTCGTTAAGTGGGGTCTTCAAATTCCGTGACCTGAATGCATAAAATTTATTTTCTTAATGGAAAATGCATTTACGATACTGATGCGGAAACTTGCGGAATTTCAGTGCACAACGGTGTGTCTCGTATTTACAAAGATAATACATTTCGTTTGATTGCGATGAAATATTCATTTTGTTTGTAGCTTTATTGTATTCATGACGATCACAGCTGAAAGAGTAAATATGAATCTAACATGTCGATATAAAAAAATATATAAAGCACATATAATCAATACTCGTCTCGGTTGTGTCAATAATTCATTACGGTTAGTATGGATATCATTCGACGTCGCAAATCGGATTTAGGTTTTTCATTTTTCAAACGGTCGTAAGATAACATTGTAATTGGATTGGAATTACCCCGATTATTTTCTAACCAAGCTTCAACTCGTACGCTGTGTAAATTTTGTTGTTTACACAGAAAGAACGAGTTTATTGAGTATCTAAAAATTTAGTTAGATAAAAATCCGAAAATAATTTTATTAGATCATCAAAAATTATGTAGAAATCTCAAGCAATGCTGAAAAAGATTTGACATTTTAGCAACCAGTTCTGAGCGTCCTACATAATTATTTTAATGACACAACAAAATTATTTTCTATATCTAGCTAAATTTTTTAGATACTTCAGCAAAATTTTTCCGTGTATATAATAATAATTCATTCATGTAATGCATTTGAATCGCGATTAAATTCTAATAAAGGGAACAGAAGAAGTAATCAGAAAAATCAGAAGACGCATCTCTTTAGATACCCGTTAAGGCGTTTTTAATCGTTAGTATTATCTGAGATTAATCTAACAATCGAAGCCGGGATGATTCATTAAGGAAAACGAGATCGCGAGTTATCTCACCGAAGGAGATGAGGCCGCTGTTCAGCATAGACAGTTTAATCTGACTGGGAATAGAGGCAAGACTCTGTCCGGGATTTAGGTGACGCTTTCTGGGCGGTTTCTCTGGTGCTCGGGGCGCGCTTCTGCTCCTGTGGTGATGATGATGCTTCCTGTGCGAGTGGGAATGCGAGTGGGAACCGGCGGCGGTCGAAGCCGCGCCTGTACGATCGGAACCGACGCTGCTCAAACCGAGAACACCGCCGCCGCCGGTCGACTGCGTTCGTAAGGACGACATGCTCTGAAAAATTGAAAAAAAGAAAGACAAAATTAATGATGATATAAACGTTAGGATCTGCTTTATAAAATATTAAATACGGCGTTTGCATAAAATAATTTGTTTCTAATAAATCGTTCCTACTTTATCTAGCTTATATTAAAAAATTTCGAGTTCTTTGCGAGTTCTTTCTTTCTTCATAATGTTTTGAAATATCTACGTCTGTAATGATGTAGCAATATTATTTTTTTAAAAGAAAGAAAAAGATAGGGAGAGAGAGAAATTATATTCTCTAGTTATTCTTATATACAGTTAAGTAAACGAGAGACTTTAAGACTAGACTTCATAGAATTTTAAAATATTGTGGAATTAAAATCCTTTCAAGATAGAAGCTTTTTAATAAAAAAAATTTAAAGAACATCTTATTTTTTAAGGGTCGTTGTATTCGATTCTGGTCTTAAAATTCTAAAATTCAAATGAAAAATAAAAAAAATAATTTGATTATCATGAAACTTGGTTGTAGAAATTCGTGATATCGCTAACTTTGAATGTAACCTGAAAATGTCGAATTTCAAAAGGGTTGTAATCTCTGATGGAGAATCTCGATGTCACGGAGCTCATAAAGTTTGGAAGTCAGTTTGAAAATTAATACTAACTGTTTGCATAACATTGATAAGCTTCAAATAAAGCAAAAGTGAAAACTTGATATTACTTTGCAATCACAAATATTCCCTAAAATTGAATTTTATAATAACCATATTATATTTTATTTTTATCTGCATATTTATGAATTTACTCTTTTAATTTTTCTATTTTTAATCTCAAATTCGAATAAAAGATTATTACCCCATAAGCCAACTTTCATAAAAGTCGAGTAAAAACGAGTAATTTTACAAGCTAATTGGAAAAAGGGATGATTTCAAATAAAATCGCTCGTTCACAAAGCATGACTATTTTAGATATTTTAAAAGAAAAATAATACATATATGTATATATATATATATTGGAAACATTAGAAAATTTTTTCTACTATTCATTTTGGCTCATCATGTACACTTTGTGAATAAACAATGACAATTAGGATATTTTATCATATTATATTTTATCATATTATATTTTCGAATTAAATAAATTATAAGAATACATTTAATTTCTTAATGATATTGCGAATCGACTAAGCCGCGATAATTTGTCACGCATATGTTTTCCGCTCCTTTCACAGAAGGAGAGGCCAAATATTGAAAAAGATGTCAAATATTAATCTTTCTTCAATATTTGCATTCGAACAGCTTGTATGCCCAAGAGCCCAATGTTAAACGCCAGTTGACGCTGTTTGTGTCATACATGCTCACTATCCCCGGAAGGATTATCATTGTCCTCTACTACGATCCATCGCGCCTTGGAGCACATGGAATGTATATGACGTTCGCGTTGTTGCAACAACCGTTGTTACATCAATCCGCAAAAGCGATTCTCGTATTTCCCGAGGAATATATTTCCAGCGTAATGATAGCATGTCAGTGATAGGACTTGTTAAAGCTGCTCTACAAGATATAATTATACGTTTTCCGAGTATCTCGAACAGGCCCGTTATTCGTAACCATTTTCCAGAAGATTCATCTTTTCCCCGAGCGATCGTGACTTTCCGCTAAATTTCGCAGGTAAGCAGCAATGAGCATCTAAAACAAGCAATGTCTTGCTTTCTGAATGAGTAAGTATGACTATCGTTGCACGCAATGTGGCAGAGAATAGAGATGGCCAGTTAGGTCAGCTGGCAACGTGACGCAAAAGATCGCATCGCATTTTCTTGCGTTTCCTCAACGTCTATATTTATCAGAACGTGTAATAAGTTAATAACCCCTTAACGTGTCCTCTCGATATTATTCTTGATCAAAGCGGTATTAATGCTATTTAGTTTTTATCTGATAAAATTCAGAAGCTGATAACTAAATAGCGAATAATCGCTAAAGAGAAAAATATAGATATTTTCTTGCTAATGTGTAAATGTAGTAATGTGTAAATGTGAAATGTAGTAATTTTTTTAAGCAAAATGCTAAAAAGTTTTCTGATTATTATTTGTGGTGATTAAAAGTGACATCAATGCGTTTAAGTACCAGATCTTTAATTTTGATCTAACGACAAAGTTGCGAAATCGGATTAAAACTGAACAATGGAAGTCACAAGAGGTTAAATATGTTTTTAATGTGGAAACTTTGAAATTACTTGGATATTGTTGTATGATTACAAAGAGTGAACTATAAGTGGAACTTGCACTTTGAAATGCGATTTGTTGTAAAAAAATAGATTTTGTGTTTATATTAAGAATCCCAAACTCTGGCATCAGATAACCTTAATTTTTTAAAATAATGCATGTAAAAAGTCGTATCGATTAATCACTTGACAAGATGATGGATCTCATTGTTAGGGAAATGAAAAAAAGGAAGTATTACGATATTCTGGGACCAATTGATTGTTTTCCGATACTCTCCTACACAGATGATATAAATATAATTCAGATTAATGCTTTTTCATGACTACTTCAACAATGCATATATACGGATCGCATTAATCGGAACTGTATTTATACAACTTATGCATAGGATAAAAAGACGGTCGTGATATGTAATATTTAATTTTTCTTATCTTTTCATTGAGCTCAATCATTTTGCCAAGTGATTAATCAATGTCCGCTGACATAAAAATTTTTACATTTATTGTTTTTTAATTTAAATGTGTCTGAAGTTAAGTTTAGAATTTTTAATATGAGCCTGAAGGACTATTTTTTGTAAAAATCGCAGATCAAAAGCGCCATTTCGAGTCCTTGTTAGAAGTTTAATCAAGTTAACCAATTAATCCTTATAAATGCAGTTTTGAATTTTTTTAAAACTGCAGTCATATCAATTTATATTACAATACACTTTTGAAGTTTGCTTTTAAAGTACGTTCATATTCTAACTACAGAATCTATAGACAAGATATTATTTCATCGCCTTCTTCCCTCATTGCATTTTCATTCAGTTTTCAAGCCCCGTCTATGTCTCTCTACTTTCCATTAGCAATGGCGTACTTTTAATCGCATTTGCATACAGGAAAATCCGAGAAATAATGCCATTAAAAGCAGCGTAAGTTACTTTATTGACATAACTTTTTAGATTGAGTGTTGATAGAGCTTCGATTAATAAATTTAGTTTGTAACTATAGAGATACAACTTTTGTACAATTTTGCATCAAATGTAACAAATTCATTTCTTTTACAAATATAATATTATATTACATGGACTTTCATTTTGCATTTTTAATATGTGCATAATATTTATATACTCTTTCGTTGTACACTTTTAATATCTGCGTAAAATCCATGGTGCAAGTAAAAATTTTCGTAGGAAATTTCTCTAAAAGAGCTCTCCGGATTCTTGTCTTGAATTTGTGAAACAATCCGCAGTACGTGGAATTTTTCAAAGAATGATTTCACAATTTCACGTACAATTAGTACAACATGAAAACTATTTCTCTCTTAACAGCACTAAATTTCTCTTTCCACTAGCATAGAATAGCTCGAATTACTCGAACTCGAAGTATACGCGCGTCTTCTGAGAGGACAATTTGCGGAGACTAAGTTTCTTGCGAAGCCTCGTAATAAATCTTTCATGCAAATCATTCAAAGTATTTTAATCTTTCAAAAGAGAACGTCAGCAAAACCATCTTATTGATATATATACGATATATATATATATACGATATATATATATATATACGATTTTCATTCTCTTTCTTATCAATTAATCGATCATTTCTTAAAAGCATGCAAATCAATAATATTAATAAAAAAATGCAATTTATAGAATTTATATATATATATATATATATATATGTTTCAAAAGTCCATATCTCATGAAGATAGTAGCGTCTTTTAGATATAACTTTCACAGAAGTATTATTTATTGTACACTTGGCACCAGCCTCCGTCTCCCGATTTATCGCAAGAAACTGAAGAAGTTGAGGACCAAGTTGGGAACGGTGTGTTTCTTATAGAAATATTTAAATAAGCTCAACTGGGGCAGATTTTTTTGCGTTTCAAGCGGCTGCTGATTTCGTCACGGCATAAATTTTTATTATTTATGTAGATTGTTATTAATTCGACCAATTCCTCTGCGTACGATTTTTATTATTAAATTATGTTGCTGGCACTTATGGAGTTTAATTCGTCACTGTCGCGTCCATTTTGAGCTTCGATAATGGATATTCTTAATGTAATGGTGCATATTTCAACAGTACTGCATTTTCCGTGTATTCTCTTTAACAGTTTCTATCGAATTAAACGTAATAAAATGCACCGCAGAGGAACGTCGTATCGACAGCGCCTAATTGCGCGCAATTAAATAATGGCTGCTCAATCGGTCGAAAGTTGAAACTCGGTTTTGATGCACAACGCTTTTTATCAAATACGATTCACGCAAAATGTAATTTATAAGAATAAAAGTTTTACGCTTGTATGTAAATTTTTGTCCGATTTTGATATTAATTTTTAAATCTGGAAATATTTGAAAAATCGTGGTAGAACGAAAAATATTTTATTTATGTTACATATAAATATGTATATAATGGTTGCAAAATTACTATGCAAAGTTTATAGCTTCAATTAATGATTATATATAATGAGTATATATTGCAATGGAACGGTCGACTGATTTGCTTAATCGACCAAAACTAGAAAGCCCTTTATTTCTCTGTATCTGAATTTCGCCATAACTGAATTAATTAATAATTAAGCAGACGGAATTATACGTGCTTGTGTGTGGAGTTGTGTTCGTTCGAGAGGAAAAAGCTGACAATATTGTACCGAGCTTTAATCTGAAAGTTGACACGTATTGACTTTGATTATTAATAATGTCAACTTAATTATTGATTTTTCCTCCTTGATTCACCATTAATGCTCAAAGAATTTCATAAATTGAAATTGATGTTCGCGTTAATACGGTCGAGATAGAGTGAACTCAATCGCATTTGTTCCGCATTTACAATGGCGGGCCATAAATTCGGATCTAAAAGTATGCACATACTTAGTATTAGACAGACTGTCATTTCGGCAAAGAAAAGAGACAAAGAAAAGAAGGGGAAAGAAAGCAAGAAGGAGAAAAGTCATAATCTTTTCCTTTTATGTCTCGCTCACTGATATATATATATATATATATATATATATATATATATATATATATATATATTTTTTTCTCTATCTTTTCTCTCTATAAAAATCTCACTCTTTTTTTTCTCGTGTGAGAGTTTGCTGGGGGGGGGTGAGG
>Ga0157363_1004164_pt1 | contig 13275 bp, 11 predicted proteins | sample AttsexASBM1_FD_111477 | JGI IMG/M metagenome (GOLD analysis project Ga0157363, IMG submission 111477) | Fungus gardens microbial communities from leaf cutter ant in Ribeirão Preto, State of São Paulo, Brazil - Atta sexdens ASBM1 | ecosystem: Host-associated > Fungi > Mycelium > Unclassified ...
TATATATATATATATATAGATTGAAGTAGATTCCAATTGATTTGCGCTTTTGCAATGCGATTTTGTCGATGTATTTCGAATTTATATTTAAATAAAAAAATTTTAACCTTCCTGTCTCACTAAGAGACTCCTATCTCACTACTTCTTGTATTACTAAATAGTTGGATTTAACAGAAACAGATGTGTGCACTTCGCACACACGGCACGTGTATACAATTGTCATACTGATGAAACAGTCGGGGCTAATCGGGAATAATCGGGACGTTCGATTCAGATTTGACGCTCACGCCTTTCGAAGCTCGAGTGCTAACAAGTGCCAATTTCTTGTCTCATAAATCTTTTCCAAAACAATTGTATATAATTCCGGAGACGATAGATGAATATGAATTAAAATGTTCATCTGATGAATTTAGTCCCGGGCAAAGGGCGTTCGCGAAAGAGCTGGAAAGAGCTGACGAAGCTCCATCCATGTACAAACGTGCCGCATCATAAGCAATGACGTGGATATAGGTTAAGTTCTCATTCACGCTCAAACAAATCAAATCGCCAAGTGTATCGAGCAATTTTTGACAAAGACAATTGTAAATAATGTTCGAAATCACAGACACGCAAAGTGAGTATAAGGATTCCTCTTGACAATATTAAAAGAAATTCTTTATATTAAACCGGTGAATATCCGAGATATTGATTACATTTTGTTGATTGTACTATAAGGGATGTGTTCCAGAAATCGGAGTGGGATTGGCGGGATTTGGGATTTCCTTTCTGTTCCTCGGCGTATTGTTACTCTTCGATAAAGGTTTACTCGCTATTGGAAATGTAAGACTGCATGTTCTTTATTATTTATTTACATTAAATCTTATACCAGATTATTTATTTATGTTAAGTCTTACACTGGATTGATCTTTTGGATTCCTTGTAGCTTCTGTTTATATCAGGACTGGCATGTGTCATTGGACCATGGAGGACGTTAAACTTCTTCTTTCAGAGGCACAAGATAAAAGCCAGTGCCTCATTTCTAGGAGGTGTTTTCGTAGTACTTATGGGTTGGCCCCTTGTAGGAATGATTTTAGAAACCTATGGCTTTGTATTACTCTTCAGGTAAGTGTTGTATACTTCTAAATCTTTAATACTAAATCTTTAAATACTTCTACAGCACAGTGAAACTCGAGTCTAATATAACACGCTAATACCTGTTTTCAATGTAGTAATTTTAATCTCGGTACAATCTTTTTCTAGTTCTAAGAATTAGAAAAAGATAAAGAGTAAGTTGAATTGAGATTAAAGTTAATCTATATAGAAACAGACATAAAGGAAATATTAGTTCTTTTTAGTTGAACTTTTCACATAGTTAACTTTTATTTTTTTCTTCAACATGAAGGAAAGATTAATGATTATGCAAAATAAACTTCAGCTGAAAAAAACAGACCTGTTCAAGTGAAAAAATATAGCAAGTGCACTGACTGTGTTTAGCAAATCACAGTTTTACATCCGTTTTGTGATTATCAGCAATAAAAATATAATCCAATCAGCGCAAAGAAAACTTCCAACAGTTGACCTTGACAAAAATTGATTTTAAAATCTCGAATAACTGATGTTCTAATAGTTAATGACTAATAGTTAATAAAATCATATTTTGTAACAGATAATTCATCACATATATTTGTTTCAGTGGTTTTCTACCAGTAGCAATAAACTTTTTACGAAGAGTACCTATATTGGGAACTCTACTAAATATGCCTGGCATCAGTCGAGTTTTGGACATAATAGCAGGTGATTCTAATCGGACAACTGTATGATACAACTATATAATATATTAAAACCATCCATATCTTTTTGCTTGGAATCTGTACATAAACCAGTCAAATGTTCATGTTTCATATTTTTTTTGTTCTTCCGTTTGAAGAATGTCAGCTATCAAGTTTTGTACAAAATGTAAGAATTTACTTATTTCTTATATAAGTCATTACTATATATAGTGAATTTGTATCTTTCAAATTTATATACATATAACTTATATGTATTGATTATGTCAAGGGTACACTTGGTTATGTAAAACATTCCAAAGGCTTTTTTATAAAAAAAAAAGATAATATTCATTTTCATCTTAAAATATTCATCACTGTCAATAAACAAATAATGGCCAACAAATGTACCCTTCTCCTGATCAAGTAATGAATGTTTCGGGATAATGTAATAAATGGACGTGTTTAATGTGTTATTTATCATTAATATATCTTATACTTATTGAAATCAAGATAAAGAATATACCGTATTTACACAAGACTTTTTCAACAAGAAATATTTCAGTAACCTAAATATTAATTTAAAAATGTGTCAGATTAGTAATATTGAATGCTAAGTACTTAAATCTTATTAACGGAATGATATTAAATTTGAAAAAAATATACAATATGTATAATTTTAAATTGTTAAATTTTTGTCAATTTTTATTAATTTTATAATTAAATTTTTGAAATAATTTAATGAAATTTATTACATTAAAATCAGCTTCAAAAAAATGTTTTTTTATTTAAATAAGTTCTTTTTACTATTTCAGGGAAGAAAAATAATTACTGAATGTATGAAATTTTATATCGTTTTTATTGATTTGCTGCTTTCCCTGCATGCATCCTAACATGAACAGATTAGATGCATACATTCTGAGTAACGCTTTTCTTCTTACATGGTCGTCTGGAGTGCGAAATTAAATTATCGTCCATCAAAAATGAACGGACTGGCTGATTACCATTAAAATGAGTTTTTATTAATTTAATTACGAATTAATTATGAATTATCTACAACGGGCCGAGAATAAGGGCGGGGGGCGGCCCAGGCTACGCGCCCCGCCATCGCCGTGATGACATTTCGTCGCGCGTTCTCCTCTCTCGATGGTTTCGCGTGCGCTGACTCAATATTCTAGGCAATTTATTACTTTCAAGTACTTTGATATTCCGACCGGTCTACTTATTCAGCGTAGCGTGTATGGAACGTTATCCAAGTAACAGGTGTTCGCGATATTTTCGCGATTGTGCTTGTCTCTTCAACGTTTTTATAATGGAATACGAAAATACGTAAATGTCAATCGCTGCGGGAAAAATACTGAATCCGGCAATAAGTTAAGCAGATTCTCTTCTATTCCTTTGTTTATTTTTGCCGAGTTTCATGCACTTTACGAGTTGCTACGTCGACCGTCCTCAGCCTGAATTACTTATTAATATCGCCGACAACGTTTCTTCTGTCTGTCGGTCTGCGGGAATCGCTATCAAATCGGATGATGTGGATAATTAATGACGATGTCAATGATCGTGAGAGTAATGAGACGAGGATCGTATTAACACTTTAAAGAAGGTTTTTAATTTCATCGTACAATACGAGTACGAGCGCACCACCTGTACCACGGAGAACATTAGAGAACGCGCCCTTGAAGAAGGCATTACCACCTTCCGTCTTGTAAATGGTGGCCCAGCAATGGAGAGTGTTTTTGTACAAAATGTCAGTCTTGGCACGGCCGGACTGCATCATCATACGCCTACGTACTGTATCGAAGGGATAAGATACAATACCTGCGACAGTGGTTACGACCTGCGACAGATTCAGAATGAATAAATAAAATGCAGTTCAATGAGGTTGCATCAATTTAGTAGAAATATAGTAAAATCATCTCACCTGGGCAATACCCCATGAAACGAGGAATGGAGTCTTTTTGGGGTCTGGCAGCATACCACGGGCAGTGTCATAGAAACCGAAGTAAGATGCACGATAAATGATGATACCCTGCACCGATACGCCGAACCCACGGTAAAGACCGACGATGCCGTCAGCTTTGAAGATCTTTGTCAAACAATTACCTAATCCTGTGAACTCACGCTCACCGCCAGCTTTGCCTACATCGGCAGCCAACCTAGTGAAACAAAGAAAGAACACAATGTAGCATAATTTTAAAATTTTTGATATTATTTAGGTATTTGTAGTTGACTTATTTGTACGAAATGTATAAATATAAAGGGACACGGTAGTGAATACAAAATTAAATTAATATTGATACTTTTATAATATATATCAATATCACGTTAATTTTGTATATAGTATACCTTTATAAATTAAATAAGTTTACTCATAAATATAGCTACATGTGTTATTTCTCATTGCAATAAAATTTAAATCGGAAGTTTATAAGAGTAAAAGTAATGTATTAAATTGAATTTAATTACAATTATTAATTGCTCGTTAATTGCACGATAAATTCTATTATTAGCGTAGGGATAAAAATTTTTATTTTTAGCAGTAGTTAAAACAACTTCTATTATTATATAAATTCAATATTCTATTATTAACAAATGAATAAAATAAAACGCTCTAATTGTAAGTAATTTACCTGGTTCTGGCAAAGTCAAGTGGGTAGACAAAGCACAGAGAAGTGGCTCCAGCAGCACCACCAGACGCAAGATTTCCAAGGAAATAACGGAAAAATTGAGTATTCTTATCAACGCCACCAAGGAAAACCTGTTTGTACTTATCTTTGAAGGCAAAGTTCAAAGCTTGCGTTGGGAAATATCTGATAACATTGGCGAAATTACCACGCCAGTAACTGAGGAATCCTTGTTCACGTGGGATACGAACGAAACAATCGACCATACCTGGAAAGTAATATACAATGTAAATATGTGATATAAACGTTCTTGTAATACTTTGTCATTTTAATAATTTGGACTTATTTTATACATGACTTATTTTATATAATAATATAATAATTTTATATAATAATTTTATATATAATAATTTATTTTAATAAATTATTTTCTACTTTAAAATGCTACACAATTCACAAATTCAACTAATAATATGTTTTATATATTCTAAAATATTAATAGACTATCATCGTTTTTTTACTGTCATATAATTCGTAAATTATTTCAGTTATCCTTAAGAAAAATTTAATTGAATATAAACTTTCGTGAATCTGAGATTTTTTTAATGTTAATTATATATACAAAATAAAATATGCATAATTATTTACAATAGGCAAATAAATTAGAAAGAGATTCATAGTATTTAACTACAAAATTATATAATTTTATATATTTTACATATAATAAACGTAAAAAAATCTCATACTTTTAAAGATTGTTCTCAGTAAACTCTTCACTAATATAAATTTTAACTATTCTATTAGCAATAGAAGAAACGAAGCAAATTTTTTATTGGATAAATATCCGGATAAATCTCAAAAAATTCTGATTGACTTATTAAAACAAACTTTAACAGATTTTTTATCATCATAGATATCAGATTGTATTTTATTTTATTTTTTACAAATTTAAATTTGTTTGCCAAGATTCAAAGTATTACTGCCATGCTTCAAGATCAAATTGCCAGCAAAAGATTAACAATAAAAAATTAAGAATAAAAAGTCTGTTTTCTTGTACTAAACTACATTAGAATTTTCTTATTTTCGCCATATCAAACATATATCTATTTCATTTTAAATTCGAAAAATGTACACTAAAACAGACTTGCCTGATTTATGTTTCGACCTTAACCCTAAAATTCTGCCAATGGAATACAGATTTCAGTTAGGACCAATTAGGATTATACTGGCAACCCTATTGGCTGAATTTTAAAATTTTAAGGTTAAGTTCGAAATATAGACCAAGAATTAAAAGAGACGACAATAGATGTCTAGAACGTTCCCGAACGATCAAGTAGCATTTTGAATATTTAAAATAGAAAATTGTTTCACTAATTATACATTATCATCTAAGTGTATCGACTTCTCTTGTAACTTTATTCCTTAATTTTATCTTTGTAATTTGACACGGTAACGTGTAATTGAGATTACGGAGAAATGATAAGCTGCAAGCCATCTTCTGTTATCGTCGTCAGCAACGTGACTCTATGATCAGCACGAGATCGACCATTGCAGACTATAAAATGCATTCATTAAATTCCTGACCAGTAACATTCTTCGGAGCGTCAAACGAATAGGAATTCGGCCCGACAACGCGTCTACGCGTCGTCAGTGGATGAATCAGAGAAAAGGCTGTGAATGGACGGCGGGGGAATTCATGACGCGTGGAAGTAGAATACAGAGGAATTCGGTCTCGTGGTCGAACGAAAGGGCAGCCATGTTGGACCGCATCGTCATCGATCGGGGTCTCGGCGGAGAAGAGAGGAAGCCGACGCGCTGCCATCTGGCTCGGGGAACGGCTGGCCGTTCCAAACGAAATATCGATCCCATCGCGAGAGGCATCGGTGGATGAAGCGAACTTTCCGCTACATGCGAGATTGGATCGCAGCGCGGCCGGAGTTATGTAAATCCGGCCGAAACTGCGGGTCGACCTTCGTTACATAAAAGTAATGCGAAATTTTATCGTTCGTCGCGTATATGCGCGCGCGCACACGTTCGAGTTTTCGCGTCGCTCGCGTGGCCGCGTTCCACACGCGGTGCGCGGCACCAACGACACGCATTACATAACGGCCATGTCTTTTCTTTCTCTTATCTTTTCGCTCACGGCATGCGTCGTGGCTCGCCGCCGCGTTCGCACACCGCGAGGAACAATAGGCACGTTCGAACTACTTGACTACTGTCACATGTTCCATGTATGCACGCGCAGGTTTCTACTGCATGAACCGATCGTTCTCTTTCTTTTCGAACGAGTTCCGTCCTTGCCGTGACACTGGAAAAGCGCGTGAAGCGGCCGGTACTTCCCCACACGATCATGAGATCCAGAAAGAGCAAGACAAGTAGCTGTAGAGGAAGGGAATATATATATATATATTGGAACTTCCACACTTACCCTTGTAACGCTTATCCTCGGCAATTTGCTTGGAGATGTGCTGTACCTGCAGCAATAACTTTACGCGCTCAATGGGCGCGACAGTGGTCTTAGAGATAGCCGCAGCCACACCACCGGCTATGAAATCCTTGGCGAAAGCCACGGGATCCGCGAGTCCAGACATCGTGATGGGTTGGTTGAGTGCGCGTGTATATGGGTGTTGGGTGAGACACGGGTAACGTAAAGGAGAGAGAGAGAGAGAGGAGAAACTCCAAGTGTCTCTGACGCGCGTCGGACGACGAATGGCCGAGGCAGCGTACGCTCGTCGCCTCCTGCGGCTAAGAATAGCCGCGCAGGTCACGTGTGCCGCTTCGCGCAGCTACGGACGAAGCGACGTCGTCGCGCCACGTCGCTGCCGCTGCCGCCGCGGTTGGCCCATCCGCCACGGAAATCATCGTGACACTTCCAGCCGAAATTGCGCTTCCGCGATTACGGTATTCGTGACCTTTCACTCTCGATGTCGATCAACCTCGGGCGACCTAGTCTGCCGACACGTCGCCTTGGTCATCCTGAGCGATCATGGTCTCATTCATCTTTCCAGTTTGAAAATAGTCGCTTTTCCCGCCGCGGTAATGTCACGTCCTGTTGCAAACGGCCTATCGCTCATCACGATCTTGCGTTCGAAATTATGAATGCGAATAGCGGGAACGGTTCATCCGGAATTCCAGACAGGCGCGGAAAAAAGAAAAATCGTTTCCGAATTTTCGATTGTTTCATTCGATAGAGATTCATACGAGTTTTATCTTCTATTATACAAGGGAGAAGAGAACAAGGAATGCTTTGTTGAATAACCGTGCAATGCATTGTGTAATTTTGATCAATGAATATATCAATTTCTATTAGTATGGAGTAACTTTGATCTCGGTTTAACTTACTCTTTAGACTTTTCTAATTTTTAAAACTAAAAAAAAGATGAAAAACAAGTTAAGATTAAAGTCAATCTAGATTGATAGAAACGGGCATTAATGAGATTATATCTGTTTCTATCCATGTAGATGTAATGAAGTGTCACAATATTTTAATCTTAAGTTTAATTTATTTTTTATATTTTTCTCTCTAGTTCTAAGAATTCGAAAAGAATAAATTAAATCGAGATTAAAGTAAAATCTACATTGATAGAAATGGATATAGGTATGACTCTTTTCATCGTGTAAAATTAATTCCAGAATTATTTGAAATATATCTAATAAAAACCATAATAAAATTGATTAGATTGTTTCATTATATTATTACGAAAGTCATTCATATTCTCTTGATTGAAATTTTATTTCGACATATTAAATAGATCATAGATCAATCTAATACTCGTTTGCTATTTATTAATTAATGAATTTTCGAAAATTTGTATTTTTCGCCATTGTCGATTTATAAGTCGCGGACGATCCTGGGCACGTGACCGCGCGAAGTTGCGCGAGATCCCTCCGAGAATCCTCGGCTGTGTTCACGGCGGTTGCGAGTTCGGCACTCAACTTCAGGGCGGTCTCGCGCGGAATTTCGCGCTCCTTGTCAAGAGTAGAAATTGCAAGGTCAATTTTCCCCTGAGGAAGAAGGTTAACGGGGCGCGTCGCTTGCGTAACCCTGGCTCACGGCCCATCGCATTACGGAGGATCCGCGCCAGCGAAGTTCAATGGAGTAACGTCAAAAGCGGGGTGTATTTATACACCTGCAAGAGAAAGAAAGAGAAAGAGAGACGGAGATGAGCACGCGTCACGCGCGCGAGCGCGCGCGCGAAATAGCCGTGCTAAAATCAGCTGTCCCTCGTCACATGCACTCGTCACATGTATACATTCGTGTCGATACGAATTACTAGAAGATTAGAATGCACGTATGCGCACATTGTGTGCGTGCGCGCGCCATTGCAGCGATCGATCTGTCGTCCACGTGTGTGAGTTGGGGAACGATAGCGTATCACGACAAGCACATCTACTTTGACCTTTCGACTCGTGTTTGGATCTGATTTGAACGACTGCACCTTGATTCGATTTATACTTGACATTGTCCCCTCGTGAGAGTATTTAGAAGATGCGCGAGAGACTAAGCGGCGATAAGGAAAAAGAAATGCCTGCAGGGGTTCGATTGTCATGTAACTTGGTGGAAATTATACAAAAAAATGAGCAGATTCTAGGTGTTGATTAATTATAAATATTCTAGTAAAATTGTAAATATTATTATTTTATAAATTTGTTCATTCTTATAATTTTCACCACACAAACAGAACATAATTATTAGACACTAAAATGACGTCAAAACGGCTTCAAAGTTATCATTTTACGGATTAAAAACTATACTTTTCAATCAGTAGCAATTCTTCTGTGATACACAATCAAATTCCCTGAAAGGCTTTTGTTTTTAAAATCGAATTTTTAGACTCGAAATTGTTGAGGAAAATAAAAAAAAGTCATTTGTAAAAGTCATAATATAATATCAATCATCATGATCTTATTTATAAATTATGAATTCATTTTTAGATATCTAATGACGTCATGATGACATCTTATATGACATCATTGTAACTTAATTATGACTGTGTTCTATCTGGAACTTAAGGAACGCAAAAGTCAACAAAAAATCAAAATGATTTAATTTTGATTCTTAACATCAATGGACAATCAAACTTTGTAATAAAAAAATCATCATTTTTTAAATTTTCTCTTCATTTGGTGTGTTCCTTGTGAAGTCAAGTGGACGGAGATAATTTGCAGACGAAATTTAAAATAAAGGCAGGAAAAAAACGTTATTTTTTTATTTTTTCTCTTGCGGTGTATAAATATATCCCGTTTTTTTCCTGAGCAGGAAAAAAATGTTATTTTTTATTCAGACCGATTTTATTTTAAACCTCGTCTGCAAATTGTCTCCCATCTACCGAGAAACACGACTTCTCAAGGAACATCAAGTCAAGAGAAAATTTTAAAAATGATGATTTTTTTACACCTGTTTATTGTCTCGCATTTGTTAAAACGTTATTTGAATTCCTTTCAATCCAATCGTGGTTTTGATGCAACCGTGAATTCTTGGTTTAAACGGTTTGTCAAACAGTTAAGTATTCATATGTATTGGAGGATGAACACCACGTTCTTGTGACGAAAAACAGAATAAAAACGTAATAATGGTTGCTACAGGCGAATACGATTATGTGTTGTTCTCCACTATGAACTTTTATTCTCAAATATTTTGCAATCAACAACAGTATTCTAAATTCATAAAACTCGTACAGAAACAGAAATTGCACAGGAAACTATAAAGATAAAAATTAAGAAACGAAAAAATCATGCAAGTCTAGAATATAATTCTAATCTTGTTCATTTTAAATTACTATCCAAACAATTGCACTCTAAAAAACATTATAAAAAAACATTATAAAACGTCTCTTTTGAACGCGCATATCTAAAAGATATCTAAAAAACGCTTTAAAAGGTATCTTTTAGACACACATGTTATCTGGATATTTAATAGCCTTGAATTCATCTTTAAGAGATATTACATAATAGAGTGCGACGACTAGAATAACGTGTGTTTGTTTTGATATATCTTTTCTAATCTAACGGAGATAGATTAAGATTCTCTATGGAAAATATTCCAGATATGAAGTGACCTGACATCAGTCTGGGAATTATTGATATCTTTAGAGCAAAGGAGGAAACCGTTCGTACGTGTAATTAGGAATACCCAAGAATATCTCGAAATATTTCCCGTTATGATAGTACGCGATAAAGCTTTCAAATAAAACTGACAAGGAAGTTGCGTGATAAGGATTTTGATGAATCATTCACAATAGGTATATCATTGCACATAGGAATGTGTCTGGACGACGTGAAACGCTGGCGTTATTTTCAACTCAGGCTCGTCGGAGATCGAACCTGGAAATTCGAATATCATATTGGATTAAGTGTCGATCTTGACGTTAAACTTACAACTGCGTAATCGCTTTAAGCGATTTTCTAATGCAAACTTTTGAGGCACCTGAGAAAAGCACTCGTAATTCATCTTTTCTTATTGTCGAATGCTCAAACTCGCATGCGATCACAAAGCTTCGCGACACTTGAGTGACATACGTGACGCAATATGAGAGATGAGAAAAAATATAAAAGAAATACGATCGTCGTCATCGTGAACTTCGATATGTAATCGGGGGCGACCGCTGCCTTTTTTAAAACGATCATCCACGAACGTGTGATATTTCGATTTATTGGTGTTCAAAATGACTTGGTATCTTTATTACGTAACTACAAAGATCATGAATTAAAATTAAAATTAATTATTCGTTAGAATCTGTTAAATAATAATTAATTAATCTTTCTTAATTAATATTTCACAAAAATTATTGTTAACAATTTTATATTTTGACAAGCTGATTGTCTTTACTATCAAGTTCCAACAAATAAATTGACATTAATTATAAATTGTTATTTGTTAATGACAAAATGACAATAAATATCAGCTTGTTTGCTAGAGTATCAAAACATGAATTTTATGATCAGAACGAATTTAAGAGAATAGATTTATAGAGATCGATTCACTATTGCTGTCTGATGGATCAGTTAGTTGCGATCGACTTTTTGGCTGTCCCTGATAATTGGAATGTATATATGCACGCGACGTCTAAATAGAAATACATAAATGCAACGATCCTTTATATAATGTTGGTACAAAGAGTTGGTTCTACGATAAACTTTTGTGTGTCAAAGTTGACCACGTGACATACAGTGTGGATATATTTATTTACTTTAGAAGTGTAGAAAGCTCAAGCAGTATAATAGCTCAAGCAGAACAAGTTACGGTAACGTCAAAATGACATTAATGATATTTTGGATTCATTTTGATATCATTTTGATATTATTTTGTTATTATTTTGATATTATTAATATCATATTAAGATTTGTTCTACTTGGGAGAGAGCTCCCGAGACTTTGCAGGAAACAACGTTTTTCGTTATTATCTGTACATTCATTATATAAAAATAAATCCGCGTAAAAATAAACGTGATGTGCCAGTGTTTGGTACCATTTTTAGCAGCACACTCTCTTTACTGGATTATTATTATTATACTTGAAACATACTTTATTTGTTATAATATAATAAATTTTATAACTAATTATTATATATATATTTTATAGATCTATATATACATGTTGGATTTGCATAATGATGTAGCTTTGGCAGAACTTCCAGGTAACACAGTGAGTCACTTTACATATTAATGCAAATGCATTTTAACGCCAAGAACTTTTTGCAAGGAAGCTTAGCCTTCATTTTTAAATAATTCCGTGCCAACGTTAATTATCTGATCTAACGAGTGATTCGGTTCCCCGTCCGATTATTTAAATCGTCGAGGCGCGAAAAGTTCTGTTGGTACATTCGGCAGTGCTAGAACATACGAGGCGAATTCAACGCTATCTAGTGGTAGCACAATAATAGACAGGCGGTCAGCGAACGAGGGAATAAAGCAAAAAAAGCACAAAAAAAAAGATATCGTGTAAACTTTGTGACAGGACGAGAGGAGCGAGAGGTGGAGTTGATACTCGGAGATACGCGCCGGGATTGAGCCGGAGTACTCAAGTGATGTGCTGAATCGCTTCTTTCACGACGGATTTCCGTCTTCGTGGACTTGAGGTCGGCGAGACATCCGGAGCAATCGACTGACAGTAGTCACAGTGAGTATCCTTGATTTTCGTCAATATGTGCCGCTGATCCGGGTACGCTGCTCCGTGTCTTCATCGCTGCGTAATTTTAATTGAACGGCCGATCTGGTAATTATCCCAGATATACTTTACACAACGCGTTATCTCTCTAATCTGACGCTCGTATTTAAACGTCACGTTACACGGTCTACAAATCACTACTCTAATTAGGAATCTCCACTATTCAATTTATTTGATTAACTGAACACACACATATATTTACATGGTACACACACGTACGTGTTTATCCGTTAGATAAAACATATTCTGTTTACGTGGAAAATATCGACATTTCAATGACGATGTAAGTGCAAAATTGATCTCTATTCTACTTGTATGATAAATACTTGTATGATAAATAGTAGATTTCTGTGTAATGCTTTGTAATATTTTTTCTAATCCTCTTGTAATAAATGGTATAATTATTATAGGTATAATTGCACTATAATGATAACCAGATAAATGTTGCCTAAGGAGGAGGCAAAAATCAGCAACATGACGGAAGGTTAGTTATTCAATGTCTATGCTATAATAAATTTAGGAACTGAGTTTGTATTCTTTTTGTAGGTGCAGAGACTCAACCAAATGCGGGAAATGAGCCCCAGACAGGTAAGTTGATTTATTAATAATTTTATATATATATATATATATATATATATATATATATATATAAAATATATATATATATATATAAATATAAACATAAAATGATATATATATATTTAAGTGTGTTTTATATATATATTTTATATGAGAGA
>Ga0157363_1004165_pt1 | contig 13274 bp, 6 predicted proteins | sample AttsexASBM1_FD_111477 | JGI IMG/M metagenome (GOLD analysis project Ga0157363, IMG submission 111477) | Fungus gardens microbial communities from leaf cutter ant in Ribeirão Preto, State of São Paulo, Brazil - Atta sexdens ASBM1 | ecosystem: Host-associated > Fungi > Mycelium > Unclassified ...
AAATATTTTTCATATAAATTGTATTATAGAATATAATTTGAAAGTCTCAAATGTGTTTCATAGCTTACGATTCATTGATTGTATTTAATAAAAGTACGAATATTCATATTTTAATAAATAAATTTTTTACTCTACTTTCGATGAATAATAATATGATTAATGCCTATTTATAAATTATTAAATATTATATATTTTTTTGTCTTCGTAAATCCTCGAAGATTCTTTGATTAATATATTTTCTATAATAAAATGTACAACAACAAAAAAATACAATACTATGCTATTCACTTGTATGATTAATACAGTATTTTATACAACATATAATTAAAGAAGTTACGGCATGAAGATTAAATAAATTCAACAAATTATAGCGTTAATGTAACCTGTTATTTAGCTAAATATGTAACACATAAAGCACATAAAGCGAGTGTGACACAACATTTTTCTTTCTACAATCACAATCTCTCAGATACACTTTACAATTTATATGTATGTATGTATAATTTTCGAACCGTGGAGCCTAATGCCCCAGTAACGGAACGTTTCGTTCTCGATGTCACGAATTTGCAATTCAAATAATTAGCAAACCCAGCGAAAAGCGAACAACGATTTCAATAAGACTGTAGCGGGATAATTTACGTCGTTGGAAGAGAGCATGAAAAGGCGTGCGCGATGCTCGCGCGTGTTGCCTTACGAAATCGGAGGCGTCGAGCTCTTGCATTGCCAGTCGAACGAACAACTGTGACTTTTCGACCTAAATTCTTTAACCACTACCGTTAACGTCATGAAATCCTTGACCTTAACCATCAATCACGTACAAACATCATCTACGGTCTTGGACAACTTCCAGTGACCTTACCGAAAATTCAATACATATATATTTTTCTTTCTCACATTATTTTCGAAAAAAATAATTATCCTAGACTTTTATTTACACACATTCCGAGAATACGTGATAATTTCATTTTAGACAGTGTTACGCAAAATTTAAATAGTTTCGTGTATAATATCATTCAATTCTATTATTCTGCAGTGCAACACAAATTGTAAGGATAGTATTATAAGGCGCAATCACTATTAATCTAACGATATAAAACCACAACGCATGCGATATCAATTAGTCATGCAATATATTGAATGATTTACTCACCGGTCAATCTGCTATTGGCGCCTCCCGTGTCTTTTCTCGACTGCTCCGTATTACACCAGCTCGTACAATCATTTATGTAGATTAATCATAATCGCACGCACTAATTAACGCGACTGACTCCCTATATTTGTAGCGTGATAATTGTATGTACATACATACGCACATACATACGTATCTCGATATTCAACCTGATTTTTTTACATTTAAGCATATTTTGTGAACTGTGGTTGGCGAGTATTCCAAATCGAGCAACCAATGGTGACCGAGTAACGAGGACATTAATGCACTTTCGAAATAATTAAAATATTCAACAATATATAATTAATAGTCTTACAATAACGATTGAGTTCGCGATAACGCTACTTTGCGTTGCAGAGCGAGAAACGTGAAATTGCCGTTGACACGGGCTTCGAGTTTTTTTCCCGTCGGAACGCGTCGGAATGCGCACCTAACTTCGGGTCACTCCGGGAATATTCCGCGAAAACCGACCAACGCGGACGCGACGCAACCGACGAAACGGCCGACGGGTTATCTCGCGTCGATCACTTTCCAGGTAATTAAGATATTCAGTAGTAAATAGTTGTCCAACAGTGGAATTCACGGTAATTCTAGCTTCGCGATGTAGAACGAGAGAGACGTAGCAGCGTGAAATTGCTGTCGTTCGAGCCTTCAGTTTTTTGCCCGAATTTTGGAAAGCACAGCTAATTTCGGGAGTGTTCCGTCGAATGGGCTGATGTCGCATGATCACTCTCGTCGATCACTTTTCAATAAAATTAAGATATTCAGTATATAAGTAAATAAATCTCCAACAATGATGAATTCCCGATAACGGCTTTATCATGCAGGATGAGAAACCGGAGAAACATAGCAGTGTGAAACTGCCACGAGGCTCATGCAAGTTTTTCACCTGTCGGAACGCGCACTTAATTTCGGGAGTGTTTCACAGTGTCTTGCGAAAACTAATCAATGGCAGATGGGCTGTTTCGCGTTTACTTGTATTTAATCGTTTTACCGTAAAAAAGCGTAAATACACCGCGACAAATGTACGTGTATGTACAAATGTACATAATGTATGTGTGTGCATGTGTAGAATGACTTATGAAACGAAGGATAGATAATTGTGTTAATTTACACGCGAATTATAACCTGTTGATTGATGTGAAGCCACTCGATATTACGGAGTAATGTCAACCGACAGTTGATTTGGATGGAAAAAACAAACAATGGCTATTCAGTGCGTCGGTTGGTGAGTGAATTTCATTATTGCGTCTATATATTGACCGATTCAAGCATAGCGATTATTATTTATAGCTATGTTTGTCGAAATTTATTGCAATAAATACGCAGATTAAGTGCAGCGAAAGAGATAATTATCTTGAAAAACAACGATATTTTTGAAATTCGTTAGTTATAAAGCACGTCATATTGGGTTGTCCGGAAAGTTCGTGTCGATGTTGAAGGAAAATTGAAACGCAGAAGATTTAAATTTTAGTATACATTTATTAAATTATATAGTTAGTCGGCACGAACTTTCCGGACAACCCAATAATTTTAAAATCTCTTGCAGAAGAAACTTTTAAGATATCGACAGTTTTTAGACATTGAATCTATAAGCCTCTTTCAAAGTTAAATTTAAAGTTAAATCTACTAGACTCGAGACTGGATGCTTTCTATTTAGTGACACAAATTAACACAAAATCATTCTATCTTTCTCGACATTCAGAGAGTAACAAAAATAAAACGATGCTTATGTCGATTTGTGTCGACTTGTGTCGAATGAAAAGTACTAATAAAGCTTGGAAAGTCAAATGTAAGAGGAGGGTGACAAAAGCGTGAAAATTGAATGAGATAACGAAACATAACAGAAGAATAAACGTCATTGTCTCAATTTTCAAATTCTAGAAGCTTCGCATTTACGCTTTTATCTTTCTCTCTTTACGTTCAATTTATTTTCAACTTATTTTCAGCAGGATTTTTCATCAGAGAGAGATTATAAATTTTTTGCACATACATATGAGGAGAAAAGAAATGTGTGTGTGTATATTCATGTATTCGTTATGCAACGAGATAATAGAAACAGCGATTAACTCCAAACACACTATATGTTTTAATAACATCGTTAATAACTTAACCTTCTCGCATGCATGCCTTACTGCGTTACGTTCTATACATATATATTCGGAAAGAAGGTACTTAACAAGTCACTTGATTTCGCTCTTACAATCGAATTCTGTTAATTTGTTTATGTTTTATGTTAGCCGCAGAAGTATTGTATCTGCAGTTTATGCGGAACAAGTCGAAAGACAAATAGAATATCTCGTAACGTACTCACATTCCCATGGCGCATAAAAGAGATTATTCTTTGAAAGTTATAGATATACACTTGAGAAATATTCGATGTGGTCAAGGTAGACGTGATACAAAATCGATAATTCCATCACACATCAGATGTAATTGTATCGTGCATATATTAACGAGATGGAAACGTTGTTTTACTTGACCAAAACGTAATCCTACGGAAATCGCAAAGATTCTACCAAAACCGGTTCCGATTGTGTAGCTATTTTCGGCGGTTCGCAAACACATAAAAATCTTTTACGAGTACCGATGCCCGAACGTGTTCGCAAAGAAGATACTCGATGTGCAAATACACACATGTCTATCGTATATTTCATACTCCTACTCGCGAATTTATTGTGATTTCTAAGTTATTACTATACAAGTTATTACTATACAAATTATTATATATATATATATATATATATATAATATATATATATATATATATATCAGTCCTTGTTGTATCGAATTGAACAAAATTTTTTATCTCTTTGTAAGACGATAATTGCCAGCGAAATATCTGAAAATATTTAGTAATATGAGGACAATAAGTCGACAATATTACTACTCCTGAAAAATAACTTTCATAAAGTATGGTTACGTTGCAATGTTTTAATTACAAGCGATTATTTTTTCCATCATGACATTATTAAGATTTTGATATAGGATAGATATATTGAGTCTGACCGTAAAATAAAAAAAATATAAAGTAGATTAAATTTGTATATATTTTGTACGGCTCGTTTGAGAATGTAAAGACATATATTTAAAATAGATCGTATGAATGTGTTAGAATTTTGCTTGAAATTTTCCTCGTATAAAATTGTGAATTATTTTATCCATAATTTGATTCAACAGTCTTATTCATCGCGTTAAGGCGTGTGCATTAGTGTCTTTTGAATTAAAATGTGTGAAACGTGATACGCTACGCAGACAATGCCTATCGAAGAAGTTGTCGATGTTCGGTCCAGAGATGCAGTCGCAGACGTGAACGTGCACGCGCTCAACGCCGTAACACGAGACACTCGTAATCGAATACGCGAGCAAACGAGATAGAGCATGTGATACACGCACACGACGGAACGCAGCAAAAAGAGATGGTTAAAAAAAAGCGATCAAGAGCCGCCGGATAGAACGTTTACCAGTATTCTCGTAGCTCGACCGACCGTTCGACCGTTCGACCGTTCGACCGGACGATACCACGTTACTCGAAAGGAACCGCGAGGGGTCAGAGCACAGGATGCATCGATTTTTTGCCACGCGTGTGTCGACATTGTCGACTCTTCTTTCTCCCAATCTCTCTCTTTCTCTTTCTCTCCTTCATCCCACCCCCGTTTTTTTGTCCTTTCCGCCTTTTCGACCGAAAATGCATAACGGTATGTGCCATGGCATGAACGCGGATGCGCGCGGAACGAACTACTCCAGGCAGGGGGATGTACTTCAGACTCCTCCAGTGTGTGGCACTCTGGCACTGAAGCTTGGGATTCACTGCGCGTCTAAGCTCTGCATTTCAACGAGAATAAATTTATCGTTGAGAAGAGGAAGATCGATTTGGAACTAGATTCTCTTCGTAAACTTGTAGTAAAGTAGAGAAAACGATAAGAGCGGAGGATAACGTCGCGTCGTCCCCACAAGAATTCACAATTTGGATCCTGCGCGAGAATGGCGCGGCGGTATCACAATCGTTGTGTGCGTTAGAGTTCACGTCGTTGCACGAGGATGGAGAAACGTGACGCGAAAACCGAGACCTTTCCCGTGCATCTCATTAGGACACTCCAGCGAGGACCCAACCGCTCTTATCGGAGTAGATATATTTTACGATCGGGAAGTAAGGGGCTTCCTGTTGGCGAATGTCTAATTGGACACTTCGCTTCCTAGTATGATTCAACCAAGCCATCGATTTCCTTCGAACGAGTTAGGCTAGGCAGAAAGCAGTTATGATATAGATTGAATCTAAGCCGGCTATATTTCACTGACAGATTTTGATAAGATGATTCAATTATTGGTCTTTAGAATTTATTCTCACATTCTTTTCAAATAAAATTATTTGATTATGAAAGAATTTTTATATTTTTTCCAAAAATTTTTGCAGTACACGCTATAAAGAATATTAAATAATATTATTTGACAAAGATTTATACATATATTATTTTGATTCCTAAATACATTTTAGTAATCTCCCTGACAAATTAATGCAGTGAGATGTGTTCACCATATGTTCTTAGATGCTCCAAAAACTTATCTTTACCATATTATAAAACAGAAATCGACAAAAAATAAGACATGAGTAGCTAACACCTTTTTTCACCTTTCTTTTTTTATCTTTTCTTTCCCATCTTTTTCGCATTGATTCTCTAGATAGGATTCTCATCGGCGCAGAGCAACAAAGCTATTCGTGCTACTCTTTGTTTCTCTCTTCCCTTTCTCGACCTTCCCTCTCATCTTCCTTCATCCGACACACCGATGAGGAAGTTTAACGCCTGCTCGGCGTGGTCTGCGTTTGCCGCGCATCCGTGAAAGTGAAACGGAGAAAATCAGGTTTCGAAGACGAGCCTTCGAATCTCCCTTTGAACGAAGGTAGAGGCAAAGGTGAGGATAAATCATTGTCTTTCGCGCGTAAAATAAGTGTTTATTTATAGATGCATTGTCTATTGATGCGAAATGATTCGCATCAAAGATCTGTAACTTGAATTTATCAACAATAATATAATAGAAAGTTTTATCTTACTTTTAGAACATGTATACTTACTATAAAATGCTATCATAGAAGATGCGCTCATTATCTTTGCAGAATTATTAGAAATGTTATTTTAATGTGTCAAAGAACTATTGGTGAAAAAAGTTTATGATTAATACTTTTAATAAACAAATAAATAAATTAATGAAATTTTTCATATTTTTTTTTTCGCTTAAAATATATTTCTATATTATCTCTCTTCATTCTTTTTATTTCTTAAATTACAAATGTGCGTTATAAAATATGTAAATTTGTTATACATACTTTGTCTCTCTTCTTACAGTCTTTTTTAAATTAATACTTATTATCACTTAAATCTGTAGTAGTCTAACACTTTGAAATATCAAATAATGTCCGGTTATGGTAATGTCCAATGTCAGAGACTTGTCGCTTGAACATTAGTTACCGGTCAATGACAGGGATATTTCGGTATAGTCGTCATCGCGATCAGACGCGCTGTTATGCTGTTACGCCAGAGCCCGATAAATATCTTACGGAAGGCCTCGATACGCTGCCTCAGCTGAGAGATTGCTCGAGTCAGCTGACTGCGAGTCGTACTCGACTACTCGACGCGGCTGCGGGGGTCAATCCCTCCTCCTTACCCCCTCCCATCTCTTCCGCTTCTCGATTCGTGCTTCGACTTCTGGATTGCCGAACCGCAAAGCCGTATCTTGAGCATCTTGAGAAAATTTCAACTTTTACCGACTTGAGCTTTACGAAACTTTACGAACGAAACAAATAGATTCATCATTCATAAACGACCAAGAGAAACAGACGCAGCTGGAAATCGTTTTATGATGGTCCTTACTATAACTATCGTCTATAAGCAATTAGGAACATAGGAACAGAATACTGAGGACTTAACAACTCGATGTAAAATAACTTGTCGCATATGTTATGAATTAAATAGCTTTTCACGGTGACAGAAATTTTTATTCAATTTGTAGAACGATTGTGTGTATCCTCCAAATATTTTTACGGAGATAATCTTGTGTCACATAAAAAAAAAAAAAACATTTTAAAATCTCATTTATCGCAATAATTAACATAAAATTCTTCTTTTTTTTTTTAAAGAAACGGATAAGTAATTATACTTAAGCTTGTTTTTGAATTTGGACATTATGTATTGTATAACGAAATATTACTTTTCTATTAAAATTTTATCAAAATTAATACATATGCATAAAATATTTTTTTGACGCAAATTAATTTCCTGTGATATTTTTTTTTTGAAATATTAAATTTATATGAAAAAATTAAATTTATATGAATAAAAAAAATGAAGACTGCCAGTTACTAAAATTCACCTCGATTTCAAATGAATTTCTTGCCATGGTTTTTATAAGATTTACGCCGTCACCTGCTCATCCAAGTACCGTAACCATGAACCGACCCCATCGGCGAACCTTTGGCCATAAATAGAGCCCAATTTACACGGGGGACTGCTCGACGCGGTTCTGTGGCCCGGCAATGTACATACACGCGGAACTTGTATGCGGATGCACACGTGATTGTCGCCATTCGCCGGCGCAGTCCAATGCAGCCGGCATGCCACGCTACCACCGGCAGCGGCGGCGGCGGCGTCCCGCTTCTTTCAACTGGGAATCGTGCGAATCGATCGTGGTGGTGTCCTGGTATGGGACAGCAAAGAAGGAAGCGAATGAATAAAAAGAGCAAAAAGAACAGCAAAAGAGGAGACGAGAAGAAGGTGGAAGTGGAAGAGAAAGAGAAAGAGAAGGAGGAGAATCACTGAAGGGAGAAAGAGGGTGCGAGTTGTGTCGATGTAAGATGTACCGAACGAGGCATAGAGGAATCGGTAGGCGATACGGGAGCGGGGGAGGTCGAGTAGCGGGGTGGGGGGGAGGGGAGAGGGAGGGGGGAGGTGGAGGTGGTGGCATGTCAGTGGGGAAGAGAGGAGGAAGAGAGGAAACGGGGGAAGTTGGTATCGCGGATGGCGATGGCGATGGCGATGGCAGAGTCAATGTCCTAGCGCTCGCACTGGGTCACGGCGAGTTGCGGCCAACGACCCAAGGCAGTTCTTTACTTTGCACAGAGCGAGCAGGAGAGCGAAACGCGCAGGGGGAGCAGCGGGGCGAGAGGTAGAAAGCCCACGAGGGAAGAAGCGCGAGGAAGAGAGGGCAGTAGGTGGAAAGCAGACGAACGAAGGAGGTACGGAAAGGGAGAAAACGAGATGAAGAGCGTGTTCTTCGGTTCCTCGTCGCGAGTACGTGAGTACGTGCGCGCGTGCACGACGTAGGTACATTGGGTGCTCGGAGTGAGAAGCTTGTCCTTACTCCTTTCACGACTTGCTCGCATCCTCACGAGACCTTCGTCTCCCGCGACTTTTCTATTTCCTCTGTCTATCTGTTAACCTTCTTTCTCTGTATCGCATCGTAATACTCCGTTCTCTACTATGCGAAGCATCGCCGCGTACTCCATGCAATGATTATCATGAAAAGATAACTGCAGACATTCTCCTACGAATTGTAAGAATCTATTTCGCAGATACCTAGCGATAATTTGCAAAGCCATCGCCTATTCGCCTAGCTTGTTCTGAATACAATAAAAAATCGCGCGATTCTCACTTGTATTTTATCTCAGTTTAACGATCTGATTAATAATATCCACTATAATATCGTGGTGACTTTTGTCAATATCGAGATTGAGCGAATGTTTCTTTTATTTTCTCATTAATCTTGGTCCTGAGACCGGTTTGGTGATATTCCACGGATTACTATGACCGCTTTGTGCAGAGGCTCTTGGACCGAGACTAATAGATTACACTTTCAGTACGTCTTATCCTCTTCCGCAACACAAGCGTTTGTTGTGTTTCTCTCTCTCTCTCTCTCTCTCTCTCTCTCTCTCTCTCTCTGTCTGTTTTTCTTTACTTTGTACATTTCTGTTTTATAATATCCATTTCTATGTGACAGAGAGATAAAAGATTTATTCGAAAATTCGAAATAAGTTAGCAATACATAATAAAATAGCAAATATTTATGACAGAATGGACAAATGCGAGTAATTGATAACAGAAGAAATCCACATTTACATTGAAAAGAAGGCAAGTCAGAACAAATTCAACAATGTTAACAATTTACAGCTCAAGAAAATATTCATCTCTTTTCTCAGCAACGCATAAAATTCTGGAATTCAATTTTAATCATCTCCTGCATCATATAAAAATAATTATTAATATAATTTAATCTTAATCTACCGTACATTCGGTATATTGTATATTACAGAAACTTTATCACCGTAATATAACATTCGGCGGGATGATGTGGTCTTCTCGATATTCAGACGAACGACTTTATCTCGATGAATCAGGGAAGGATATATTGCGTTTGTGCATTTCCAGTTGGTGCATATATAAAGATTCTACCATATGCTGAATCGTTTTATGTAACTGTGACGTATGACCTGATGCAATTTCTTTGCATAAAAATTTTTTCCTTACACAATAATATGATTTGCATGTCATCGCTCGATTTTCACATATGTATTTATAATTATTATTTACATTTCAATTTCGCTTAATTTTTATTTATAAAAGTTTCTTACATGTTTTTTCCATTTTTTCCGTTTACTTACATGTTTTTTGTCATATGTAGTAATGTTATATTAGGATAATTCATTCGTATTACCAAGTTGAACAAACTATTAATTTCTTTTCTCTTTGTTGATGTTTTCTGATTTGAATCGATTCAAATGTCCAAATAAAAAAATAATAATATTTTGTCTGTGATAATTTCAATAAAATAAGCGTGCGAAATGAGCATGATTAAATGATCAGCAGTACAAATAATGCAAATAATATAGGTTATTCCGCAATACTATCACGAATCACAATAATTTTTTCAGTCAATTACTTTACAATCGATGTCAGGCAAATCATATTGAGCGTAAAGGTCAATAGCACGCGAGAGAGAGAGAGAGAGAGAGAGAGAGAGAGAGAGAGAGAGAGATTAATAATAAATATAAGTCAGACGTAAGTCATCTAAGCAAGTGTATTAGAATGTGATGGATATGAATTTTTTGCAATATCTTGCAGAATTTCATATTTTCAAAAAAGTTTCTATTAATATTAATATTTATAATATAACGAGTTTCTGCGATATATTATTTAAAATATGTCAAATATGTTTGAAATGCTTAGGATTATGAATCCAATAAAGCGGTGTTAAATGAACGAAAAGATCATTGAATAACACAGATCCCAAACATTCATTATGGTAGATGATCATGATTGGCTTCATGTAGCTTTGAAGGAACATTGATAGATAGATTTCTATATCAATTCCAATGAAACTTCATGCAAGATCAATAATATCCGTGTCGATGTCTGTTATTGGCCTGCATGTATTCCTTTTATATGGCGATATTCCATTAACAATAAACAAATTTCCGCAAACACCAACGCAATATACATATACTTGTCACAAGACGCATACTATTCGCGTCACGTTTCATTTGGCCCAAGAATATTTGAGAAGTCTCGTGACTATCCTAAGAAGCAGCCCAATTCATCACATGTTAACTTTACGAAGGGAAAAGAGAGAGAGAGAGAGAGAGAGAGAGAGAGAGAGAGAGAAAGGGAGGAAACAGAAGGCAAAAGTATGAGCCAACGGGCCATATCAGAGGTATAAGCTTCAATGAATCGCTGGATGGAACTGTTCGGAGACAACCGGACAAGGGCCGCGTGCCTAAAGTATATTCGTGAGTTGGGTCTCATCGGATATACCGTTACGAAGTCGCCCAAGAATAGTTTGGCGCGAATGACCACGGCCCATTTTCTTCTTTTTTTCGGTCTCTCCTCCTCACCTACATCTCACTCGGGTCCTCTTCCCGTTTCGTCGCTTTGTCCTTCGTCCTCCAGCCTCTTCCAACGGATTTTCGACATCCTCCTTCTAACGGACGCCCTCCTTTACGGAACCGCGTTGCCCGCACTCGTTGATTACCTTTTTCATTCGAGGAAGCAGGCCAAAGGAACGGGATCGGAAGACGCGCAATGGACGATCACGATCGGTACGGTTAATCGATGGCAAAAAGACGACCGATATGCCAATAGTATTATCTATCGCGATTAATCATAAATGACGTGAATTAGCATTGAATAACGTGCATAAGCACGTAGGGTTCTTCATATTTGTTATATCAATATAATAGCACATAAATTAATGTCATTCAATTATATGTCTTAAAATGACTTAAGTGAAATAGGGAAATATTGTACTTTTTAGTTTTATCAAGATCACAATTTATTTTATTTTGTAATGAATAAGTTTAGGAGCTTTCTCCTATATAATATCGATACAAGTTGTGCAATATCTAAAAGATATCATAAAATTTCTTTTCTAAACTTTTTTCTGTTAAAAAATTTTGAAATTTTATACTTTTTTTTTAGTTTCAGTTTTTGTAGCTTGCATTAGATATTTTGTGTAAGGAAATGCAGAGTCATGTAGCGCATGAATAATTGAATAGAAATCCATCTAAATTGTGTTTAGACGAAAAAAACTAGAATAGTCTCATAGTTGGAGGTCAGTGCGCCCTTGGGAAAATCACTTTCCTTCCGCGAACGTAATAGCCAGTTATCTCCGTTCCACGTTGCGTCCTTCCGTATACGTACACGTACGGGTGCGCTCGTTATGTGCGAACTTACAAACTATCAGTGAGTCCTCGTAAACCATAGGTGTGAATGCAAACAGGGAGAGAGAAGCGACGACGACAGCAACAGGAGGAAATAGGAGGAAGGGGATGGGAAGGGGGAGGGGGAGGGAGGTAGAAAGAAGAGGAAGACGGAAGAAAGGCGGTAGCACGACAAAATCTCGGATGCGCTGGTAACTAACACAGGCCTTCATCGTACTTTCACTTCCTTCCCTTCCCGACCTCTCCTCTTCCTTCGTCTCTTCCTCTTTCCCTCACACGATCTCTCCCTCTGGTTCTTTCTCCCTGTCTTTCTCTCTGCTTCTCTTTCTTCTGCATAGAACTACTTTTCCTTTCAAGTCCTTGACTGAGGTGTTCGAGACCAGACCCAAAGTCCTGAATTTAAAGATCCCCCTGTGATGTCGCGACGTATGATACACTACGGCTCCCATTTGAAACCGGCATTCGTTCATGTATCTTTAAATTCCGTCCTTCCTATCCGCGGACTGCCCACGTCGTGTGGGATAAATAATTGCATATCCACCCGCATTGCCAGCCCGATCACTAAACGAACTACGAGATACAAAGAAAATGAAGAGAACGAAACGATGAAACAGCCAACGACGATGAGGCAGCCAGGAGAAAGAGGACAGGGAGGAGGAAGAATGAAGAAGCGAATACGCGGCATGACCTTTGCTTCGCGAGGTGAGAAAGAGAGAAAGAGAAAAAGAGAGGATGAGATGGACGCTGTTGAGTGCGCGAGTGGCAAAATGGTGCAAGCGAGAGAAAAGCATTGCATCGACATCACGGAGAGAATCAACGAAGAACGAAGAAGGCGGTGGGCTGTTTCGCGCGTGTGGCAACTCTTTCGTGCGAAAGACGAGAGGAGACGCGCGGGATATATGACGATGAAGAGAAAGAGAGAGAGAGAGAGAGAGAGAGAGAGAAACGGTCGACTGGCCGGTCGGTCGGTCGAATGAACGAGAGGAGACGAGAGAGGCGCAAGTGCGAAGGCGCGCATCGGGTTGGATCGAGAAAGAGGTGAGCGGAGAGTTGGCAGACGGTCTTGAAGAAAGATAGAGAAAGGGTGAGATAGTGTGAGAGAAAAGAGGGAGGGAGTAAGAAAGAGAAGAACAGCAGGCTTGGGATGTGAGGGGAACGGTGACGGAACGAAGCGAGGTGAGTCGATGATGCAGTTGTGCGTTTGCAAGGAAGGCGGAAGGAGGAACCGCGGAGGGAACCGGTCCCGGTCACTGGGCCACCAGCCGGCCGTCGAACCCGCCACACTGCCCCCTACCGCCCCCTCCTCTCTCACTCTCTTCCTCCACCCCTCTACGCCCTTCGTCCGGTATGTTACCTCTTTGCGAACCTCGCATCGCGCTTCTTGCAACCGACGACTCGCGG
>Ga0157363_1004166_pt1 | contig 13273 bp, 9 predicted proteins | sample AttsexASBM1_FD_111477 | JGI IMG/M metagenome (GOLD analysis project Ga0157363, IMG submission 111477) | Fungus gardens microbial communities from leaf cutter ant in Ribeirão Preto, State of São Paulo, Brazil - Atta sexdens ASBM1 | ecosystem: Host-associated > Fungi > Mycelium > Unclassified ...
TAATAAGAAATTATACTCTTTTTAAGAGAGAAAGATCAATTGAATAATCAGGCGATATATGCTCTCCGTTTGTTCCGCTACTTATACGATTCAAAAAGTCGGCGGGAAAGGAACACATTATACGTTGACGTTTATGTTTACCCGGCAATTTAGCTCGGGGGTGTATCTACAGTTTGATACTGGCATGTGCGGAACAATGAGATTGCGTGATTTGTATGCGTCCCACCGAGATCTGGGACGATTGGTTTGATCCAGCTACTGTATAATTATTCTAATAGACGTCTTTTTGCCAAGCTTCTGAGTTCATTCGTTTTGCTCAATCGTCGCATGCCGATCGACATGAGATCTGCTGCAATATAACTTGATTAACTGCCACGATCAATAGAAAGAGATTAGCGATGAATTTATTAGCGTTATATTAATGTAGCTAGATTAAATGAGATTGGATTAATGTTCCTTTACGTGATTATGAGACTACAGAATAGCAAACTTGATGGAATAGAAGATAATATGCATTTAATACGTGTATGTATATTTTCGAATATAAATATTTATGACGTGACGTTTTATATTTATTCTACGTAAATCAAATTTATAACTGTCTCACAAATTTCATATTTCGCAGATTAATTTATTAATGTAAATATAATATATTAAAAGAAATACTGTGCGAAACATTAAATCCTAAACAAAATTTAAAAAATTAAAAATTCCCCGTAATAATATATAATATAAAATTTTTTCATTGCACAATTGTGTCTATAGATATACATAGAAAGATTTTACATATTTTTGTATTATTTTTATTCCTGTTTATTCCTGTACGTTTTGATTCTTGTTATAAGTTCTTTTATAGAAAAGTTTCGTGCATTCTTTTTAAATTCATATCGTCTGGAATTAGGCATAATGCAATATTCGAACGAATTATTACGTTCCTTTATTCGATTATTCCAAGCCACGAAGCTCAGAGTCACGCGAATCGTTCACAGTATTTGAGATATTGAATCAATATTAGTAGCCCCGACGGAATAAACTGCTGAATGACATTCGATCGGTGCGACACTATTACGCGCAACTCCCATTCCCTGATAAATTCTTAAAGCATCAATCAGACGGCATTTCGGTCCACAAGCGCACATTCTTTTTATTGCATTCCGTTGCACTACAAAAGTTTATGGCATCGCTATTATGAACCAGAAAACATATTGTATTCAGTTCAATTCGATTTAATCCTATTGATATTAAATGACACAGCAAGTTATTAAATTAATATAGTTATGTATATTAATTAGTTTATAGTTAGAAGAAGAATGGAAACATTAATGGAAAATTGTGAAGTTATATAATAAAAAATAACTCAGTTTTATGTACAAATTCGAAATTTATGTAATAAACAAAAAAATTTGTTTTGTGCATATTTTATTTTTTTATTAATGAAATATAAAAGAGGAAACAAAATTTTTCAATTTAAAGCAAATAGTTGAAAATGGCAAGTTAAAATTGTTCATATATATCTTTATATGGAAAATAAAAAAACACAAATGAAAAATGAAAAAGCTTTACGTGAATTGTACCACTGAAAGTGAACTACAATAAAAGAATGCAATCTCTTCTCTGATTTATATGTATATAACTGCAGTTTTCGCGACCTGGCTCTAGTCGAGTTGCTGGCATGTTCGGGCAGTAACCGTGACCTTTTATAATTAAAGCGTCATGTTCTGTGGCCATAAACAAGTTATTGCATTGTCGCACACAGAAACAAATGCATGATGTACCGATGACATCTTCAACGTCGTATTACGCATCTCTTGTCTCATGAATCGCTTTACCATTCGCAACGACAATAGCTACTTGACAAGTGATTTGCTGTTTGAAAACGCATTCGTAATATTTTAATTCTTTCGTACAGGCAATGTAATTTCTTTTGTCATTGTCGAGAACATGAGAAACAAGCGTGGATTTCAGAAGAGTCGCTGTTCTTCACTTGTACATTTCATTATGACTTTTCAACTAACGGTATTTGTATGAAGTAAAAATGGAAATGTGAGAGAATTCCTTAGGAAAATGTAATTCCAAAGCTGTTCCTTCTTTTCACAAAAAAATTCCCATAATAAAATATTTATACTAACAAATCTATTTTTTAAACTAAATTAAATTATTTGAATAGACATATATAATAGTTTATTTTTAAAGAGTAATTCTTATTAACTATTAATTATTAATTTATGTATCAATAATATTACAATAAAATAAATGGCTTCTTCCTTTTATATTTGTTCTCGTCATATTCGCTTTAAGACTGAATTATGTTTGATCAATCTTTAAAAAGTTGGAGTCAGGGTAGATAAAAAATACAATAAAATCTAGATAATGTCATATTCCATAATTTGATGCAGTTTTATATGAATGAAATTCGAATGCTTCCATGTTGAATGAAATATAAGATGGGTCATTATCTTCTCGACGAATCATTCTCGTAATATAACGCCCAGAAAGCAATTCTGGGAACGTCATTTATGTCATGTGTAAGATTACATATAGGGTGTACAATAATAGGGACATTTGGCGAATTGGACGATGTTCCTTGTCAAAGATTGAAGATAATTTTCCTTTACGAAAATTTAATTGGATACCATCTGTCTTCGCAAGTTCTTTCCGAAGCAACATTAAATATTTCAGTAAATAAAGTCTAAGTCAATATTTCGTTATAAAGTAAAGTCTACTTAAAATTGACTAAGAAATAAGAGTTTGCTGTTTGTCGCGCTCTGAAATTTGATCATTTCATGATCTCTCTGCCTTTTTCATTCTAATTGACGAATGCAGTTTCGTTCAAAGAAAAAAAATCCTTTTACTTTCGGTAAAAAATATCTTTCGGTTACCTTTTGCCGAACACCCTGTATATATGTACACATAGATGCGAATGTCCCATATGTCGCAAGAATTCAAAGAGCCGTTTGTTCCCCCAACCTTATTTCGAGCCTTCACCGACACTTCCGTCAGTCCCGACCCCCAATCTCAGCCGGGGTTCATGCACGTGCCATGAGGGGGTTCCGTGACGAGTGTGTTGCCCTCGAAGAGGTAGGGGTACATGACGAGAGGCGGACCCCCGTGAAGAGAGGTCTTCGAACGCGCCCGTATCTATCCGAGGCGCAAATGTCCACCGTTTCCGTCCCTTGTTGCGTGAATTAACTCTGTTTCACCGCCTAAGTGCTTCTCTGAATCCCTTCCATGCCCTCCCAGCGCCTGGTTTACTTATTTCGTCGCGAGTTGAACGAAATCGAATTTTGGCTTCACGGTCAAGCGTAATTACATTCAGTAAGTTAACGACTAGAACGCGCTTCACTCAGTCTGGTAATTACTGTTTCGAGTTATGGAAATGCAGATGAAGAGAGAAAAATATAAAAACACATTCTTAAAACGTAGAAAAAGAATGAGTCTTGATTCATCGTTATTATTCAATTTGTTCTATTATAATTAATACTAAAAAATTTTTAACTACAAGAATGTTAATAAAATATTAAGAAGATACTTTCAATAATTGAAGAAAGATGAACAAAAGTATCTCTTATTTCTATAAATAATTAATTTTGATAAACGCGCAAATTAATTTTTTTACAATTAGAATTATAATTTTTTAAATGTTATATCTTTAGTTTTATCATAACATTTATCATAATTGTATATTCAAAATTTTGAAACAGCTAAATTTATTTCTTTTTTCATTGTGTATATCTCGCAAAACATAGATAAAATACATCGTACGTGACAATGATAAATTCTGATTACTTGTGACGCGAGATCAACAGCATTTTAATTCGAAGTTTAATCACCTGGACATTAACATTGTAAAAAGTTGTTAAAAAGCTGTGACAAATGACAGGCCCACCATCAAACTTGCAGTATGAGTGGAATTTTTGCGAAGTAACTAACGACACAGTCTGCCTAAACAAATTTTCCACTCGATATAATGTATAATATTATGTATATTAAGAGAGAGAGAGAGAGAGAGAGAGAGAGAGGAGAAAGAGAGAAAGAGAGAGAGAGAGATTAATTCATATATGATGAAGGTCAGTTAACTGCTCAATCAATAATTAATTTGTTTAATTTTTAGAAAAATAAAAATAAAATGTAGTTTTCCATTTGTAAGTATCCATTTATATCGAATGTTGAAGTTTTATTCCTATTCTAATTATTAATCTTATTCTTTATCTTTTATTCTTATTAGATTAAATTCTTTTAGATAATTATGTTCTTTAATTATTTATAGACATGCTTTAATTATTTATAGACATGTCATTCACAAAAATCGTGTAATGTGGATGTATATAAAGTGTAAAAGTGCGAATGTCCGCAGTTTAAACTCAGTTTGAACTTAACTCCGTGGATTTATTAATTGCAAGCTGAAATGACTATGCAAATCAGTCATTCCTGCAAAAACTGGTAATTCTTAAAAATTCATATCGCATTTCCAGCGATTATAACTCGCTACCTCGCGTATAGGTGACTAGATTAATCTTGTCGATAATATATACAGTATGAATATAAAGAGGAAAAAGAACAATATCAAATTGATTCTAAAAGTCTAACTTAAAAAGTTTCTCATATTATGTAATTTTAATTTCTATCATTATTATATTCTGTATATTTTTTTTTACTTATTTCTTTTATTTCTTTATATCTAATATTTCAATTAATTCCTTTTAATTTCTACATCATATTTTTGTAAAGTACTATTAATTTTTACATTACATGGAGGGCATTTATGAATCAATGACTTAACATAACAGTTGATACTGAATGCGATGGGAACGAGAAGAATGTAACCGCAAAACGAGTCGTCCATCCTCATTTTTTCCCCATCGTGCAACAACTGATTAAATCCCTTTGATTTATCACGCGAAATACGATGCGCGCGACGCGTATTAACCCTTCCCACATGCTTTTTGATTCCCATAGGACGATGGCAGACCAACGCTTTCCAGGGCTTCATCAATCGCTCGTAGAATCGCTTTTTTGCCCTTGCGCTTCTCGATGAGAGTTGAGCTTAATCGTGGGAGATAAATAGTTGGAATGAATCCAAAGCGTGTATATACAAGAGCTCTGATGGATCGGCTTTCGCCGTGGATGATGAATTTTCGAACGAAATAGCGAGTTATTAGCAGGCGAGCTGATTCTAATAAAAGCAAATCCTAATGTACACAATGGCGATCTAAATGTGTATGTCACTTATTACTCAATCACTAAAACTGTATTTTTTAAGTTAAAAATAAATAAAAAACATTCGTATTTTATTTATTTTATGTTGAAAACAATTAAAGTATTTAATCACTAATAAAGGTTTCTAAAATGTAATGTCTTTAATTTTTTTTTCTCCTACTGAATCTACTATAATTCTTATTGTTTTAATTAATTTGTATAGTCCTTTCAAAAATATATATCTATATCTATAAATAAATCTAATGAAACTCTCAAAGCAGATAATGCATTTCATCTCCAAGCTTGATCCTACAGAATTGAATCGATAGAGTGAAAATGCATGTGGTCTCGTCGCATTTGATCTTCTCTGATAGTGTCGATCATATATATATATATATTCGCATACGTCGACATCCGAGAAGCGCATTCACCACTAAATACGACCGTCGGTTCTAATCTGTGGAATATATGCACGTACATGGAATATTGTGTGTTTAATGTACGAGTAAATTTCGTATCAAATAGTGCTTAATACGTTGTGCGAACAATGGTAATAACATAATCGTAACGAATCGCTATTTCAAGAGTACGGTCACCTAAACAATTTAATTAGTAAAATATTTAATGAAGAAAATTATAAAGTAGCAATACGTGACATTTCATAATCAATTATTAATTAATTAAATAAAATCTATCCTAATAATTATATGCTAATAATTATATGCACATTATTTATAACGCCTTAAAATTTATAATTTATAAATGAAATAAAAATTAAGATTAAAAATATAATAATGATAATAATAATTAAATGTAATAATAAAAAAGGATCTGCAATTTTAATAATTGTTACAAACTGTTATTTTCTAATAAGATCAGAGTCTTGCAACTACTATAATTACGTCACGTACTCGATGCAATAGCTCGATTCATTTATCGTGATTGATAGTCCCTGAAAGTCCCTCGCATGAGGGTGGTGATTATTACTCAGAATGGTGCAATAAATTCATTATATCGGATGTCCATCGTTTAAAGATCTGCTTCTCTCTCTCTCTCTCTCTCTCTCTCTCTCTCTTCCCCTCTCCCTTTCTCCTTCTCTCTTTCTGTCTTTTTCTACATTAAAGTTTATTCGCTCACACGGGGGCAATCTAAAAGTCGTAATTCAGACGACCATTTGATCCTGTCGCTGAGAAAAGTGGCGGGAATTGTGCGGGCTACATAATTCTTGCATTTGAATATCGCCAGTAGAAAGATAGAAAGCGGAAGTAAGAGAGAAAGAGAGAGAGAGAGAGAGAGAGAGAGAGAGAAAGAGAAAGCAAGAGAAGAACACATACATGTTCGAATTAATCGTAAATTACGGTGCATTTCCGCGCGCTAGCCGAATTATTTATAGTCGGCTCGACTTACGCGAGCATTTTTTCGCATCATGTATCCCGATGCGGCGAAAAAGAGAGAAGGAGAGCGCGGCTATAAAATTTTACACTTTCGTCCATCAACCGGATGCCACTCGGTATACGCGATCGCTCGTTACAAAAAGATATATAAATAAAAGAATTTATGACTTTGTGCATTAAATTTAAGTAAATCATAAACCGAACGTGCACTGCAATTTCAGCGCTACATTGTACAAAAGATAATTTATTATATTGGTTATCAGCGCTCTCAAAGATTTGAAAGCAATATTTTGTCATAATTATTACCCTGGCCATTGATGATAACAATGCTGGACCAATTTTAGAAATTATCGATTAATTATTGTATTTAATTGCAAAACAATTTCATTCGACGAAATTAGATAAGAATATATTTTTCTTATTTTTATGGCAATAAAACTACAGAAATAAAATTGATATAAAAGTAATATATTATATGACAAATTACTTTTTAAAATATAATAAACTTAAAATATAATAATTAAAATATAATAAATATAGAAAAAAATTTTATCACTAATGCATTAATATAAATGTCTGTCTCGAATTATTATTAATCGATAAAAAATAAACATTTAATATTCCTTTCTTTATTTCATTTTTAATGCATAAAGACACCATACTATTTTTTTATTAAACGACCATCTCTTAATTAACAAACTTAAAATTGGTTGACTTTTTTTAATTCAAAAAGTATATTTTCAAAAAAAACCATGATACAAAGGATTCAGTCAGGATTATGTAATACCCACGTAATGATTATAATCTGAGTGACATGCAACTCTAAATAATACCATTTCTATATGTATGTACATAACAAATACGCAATCTGCTAATCACGCTTTGGCAACAGAATAGAAAGGAAACGTCGCTTTTCACATCGACGCTTCAATGGCGATCGTCAGAATCGCTGTTGGGATCCGTTCAGACCTATTTGGCCGTGTTGTCCGTCAAAAGAGTACGATCGCCATTTACGACTGAAAGACTCTTTACACAACGAGCCCATATACACGGCGCATACATGGCGTAGAATCTCGACAAAAGCTAATTAACGATATATCGCTCCACGCCATGTCAGGTTGAGACACCCACGCCGTGCCGCTTGCTCGGGTTCCTCTTGGAAGAAGACCCAGGTTTGTCTGAGACTCGTTCACGAGCGAAAAAGCAAAGGAGAGAGAAAGAGAGAGAGAGAGAGAGAGAGAGAGAGAGAGAGAGAGAGAGAGGAAGAGAGAGAGAGAGAGAGGGGTGGGATGGAGAAGGAGAAACTAACTACGGAATACAATGGTTGACACTGTGAACCCCGTAGTCGGTTTGATTTTATTGCGGCCTTAACTTCGAGCAACGCGATGCCCTCGGTCGAGTTTGCGTTCGCTGGTTTTAGCTGCATCTCTCGTCGCGGTTATGTCCTTCTTACAAGGCTGCGTTATCGTCTTATCTTGTTGCATTTTATTTTTCGTAGGGTAAACAAGCGAGCCACGTGTGATCGTAACCGCGTTACATCCCGCACTTATGTTCTTCCTTCCGCGTTTTGCCCGAGGTGTTTTTATTAGCTTTATTTCATCCTCTCTAAGAGGAAATAAGCTGCTTCACGTAATCGTAACCATGCTGCATTGTGCGTCCGAATACCTCTCTCTAATCCCTTTTTTCTTATTTTGTTCTATAGTTATTTTGGTGTTAACAGAACAAATTATGCAGCCAAATTTATTCATTTACACACATGTGCGAAATGAAAATTCTTTTCTATTTTCTCTTGCAAAATATGGATTGTTAATATTATATTTTATTTTTTAGAATAAACGAGAATTACGATGGTAACTACGTACTACATTATATTGCAATGGAGCGTATTTATCGAATTGCATTACGAACAAACATCGGAAAGCAGTGTTCATCGATATTATCGGTTTCATTCATTAACGCAATTATTTTTGTTTCCGTTATTTGCATTATAAATTTAATATTACGATTTAACGTGATCAGCCACGCTCATTACGTACATATATTCATTTACATAAAATGCTACGTTCGGGGACGCATGCAATTCATGTGAAAATTTCATATATTTTCACATATGTCAATCATTCAGAAATAGTGAAAAATTAAACCAAATGCACTGATCGCATTATTAGAAAAAATATTATATTAATATTATATATCCATTAAGTTTAAAAAAAAAGAGTTAAAAATAAAGAACGAATAAAATTTTGTTATCTATCTACAGTATTATTCGCAAAAAATTACGGTGACTTATATATTTCGCCCGCAGAGTTACATTTGGAAACTCTGGGAAACGGCACGAGTGGTCGTATCTACTCACGGTTTTCATTCGCAGCCGGTCAACGACATCATCGTGCACTTATCGTGCGTTCTACCCGAATAAAAGCGCGCGCGTACGCGACGGGGGTGCAATAATAAAAACTAATATTCCCTTTAGAGCGGGGCTATTGTTCGACGTTCCCGACGGCGCCACATTGCGCCTCTCGCTCACGAAAAACGGAAGAGACCGAGCTCGTTCCGGGCGTGTACGACGGTACATGCAGATCCTAGATAGAGAACGAGGCTGTTGCCAGCAAATGCACTGCGCCTCTTCACGGTTCTTCAACATGGAGAGAACGTCGCCTTAAGGCAAATTCACACGGTGTATTGTCGGCGAGCAAAGGCATGAATAAATCGTTAAAAAGGAAAGGAAGGAAAATAGAGGAAGTGAAGAAAAGGAAAAATCGAAAGTTATAAATCAAGTTATCATATCAATCTAATAACAATTTAATTATAAATTAAGAAAATGTGAAAGAGAATATTACAAGCAATAAAATGTAAATACAAAATATGAAAAGATATAATATAGAATATAAAAAGATAAAGATAAGAAAAAGAACATAAAAAAAGTAAGCAACAAATACATAAGCATAGATATAAAAGAAAAAAACTCTATGTAAAAACAAATTAAAAATTCAATAAATAATAACTATTCTAAATAATAATTAAATAATAATTAAAAATTCTAAATAATAATTAAATAAATTAAATACAAAATAATATAGGGCTAAGAAACAACCTTTTCAATTTTGAAAAGGACCCGGTAGGAATCGAAACGTCTGTACGAATTTAGATTGTTTATAATAATATTGTTACTCACACATTATTCTGAGTAATTCTTAGCCCTTATATTATATTGTTCAAATTAAAAATATTTTAAATACAGAAATAAAAAGGACAAAAATAATTATTTTTGCATTAGTAATCTATTTTATCAATCATTCTTTGTAATCAATATACGTATAAAGCCCATCTCTTCAAGATACATCTACAAAAAAATATTCATAATTCCAGAAAAATTATTCAAATTATTAAAATGGTTTTACGAAAGCATGATTTATGATCTACTCTTCCTTCTCTTTAAACAATTCATCTAGGACTAATCATGGAGTGGCAAACGGCATGAATTCGCCTTTATGCAGATTGCTCGACCACTCTGGTTGCTCGGAAGTTTCTGATAAATACGCCAAGATGCTCGCGAAAGCCACGGCCACTGCGACGTAAATGGCATCAACGAGAGACGGTGAGGGTGGCGAAGAAGAGAGCGAAGAAGAGGAGAAGAGCAGGCATCGGCGAACCACGGGGGGTTATTGTTCCAGGAATACACACAAGGAAAGTACACGGCGGGATTCACCACGTTTCGCGAAACATATAGTACGGTTCGTTATTAATTTCCGCGCGCGGCACTCTCTCGTTAAGTATTCTTAGTCCGCACTACCCGCAAGCGGGCCCTCCGGGACATTTAACGTCAGGAAAGGTGATTTTCCCTCGCGTCGCGCGATGCTTTTACGTCGCGGAAAAGATAAAACTCAGTAATCCCGAAGGTAAGGAGGGTGAGCTTTGTAAGACTTTGCTTTCTACGTAATCTTGTTAATTCGAACGTGGCAGCAATAAAGACAACGCTGAAATGAATAACGCGGCGAGTGTTACAATAAATACTGTTGAGATTTCAATGAATCAAACTAGTAAAATTGTCAAATATCAGAAAAATCTATTAAAATGTCTCTGTACAAATTTAAAGCAAATTAAATATTATTAGTTACTAGCTACTTATCTAATTTACCAAAAAAAAAAATTTATTTAAGGCTTTTCTCTCCTAATCATAAATTCCCAAATTTTTTCCTTGAAAATAGATTTGTGTATTTTAATAAAATTTTAATAAAATTTTTTTTAACAGTTCGTCTTTTTCAATCAAGCAATTTAAATTTATACTATAATATATCTTTTGTTCCGTGTACTTGAAAGAATGAATTCATAAGAATTCGTAAAGAATGGCGCATAAGAAATAAGATGAATTCATCACAAACAAACGACAGTCTCACCAGGAAATGCACTGCAGTTTATGCGCCGAAGTGAATGATACGTCAATATGAATGCCAAAACTAAATGACTTCGGGAATGAGTCGCGTTTCTCTGATGACGAGAAGAACGTCTTTGTCGGACCCACGGAACTTTGAACTTTGTGGTTATTAATTTCCACGTCTACCCTTGAAGCGCACTCTCGCGTATATTTGCTCATAGACGACATTCAACGTCGTTCCGGTAAGGATGAATTTCCTTTTCAAGCAAGTGCTCTCTCGTGAGAGAGCACTTGCTACTCTTGAGTGAGAGTACAATTTTCCGACCTCTCATTTCGTTGGACCGATTGCCCGTTTGGAGTTGATTTTCTATATTAAACGAGCTCTCTTTCCTCATAAATGTGGAATCTATCTTAAAACGTACACAAACGCATGTGTACACAATAATTCAACTCATATTTCCTTTTAGATTCTTTGTGTACTTTAGATTTTTTATGAAGTATAATAAATTTGAAGTATGCTGTAAATGTCAAAACTTCTACACTCCGTATACCTGAGCGATAAGAAATTTACTTATTATTTATTTTATGCATCATTCATTTGCTACAAATTTTTTTCTTTCGATGAAAAGTAAAAATTTTAAAGTTTGTGTTAGATGATTATAAACAAACTGACCTAATATTACCAATAATATAGTCACTATTATTTAAACTATGCAATTTGCAAAAAAAAATTGTAAAAATTTTATTTTCGCATTCGTAGAATTCGAAGAATTTTAGCTGATTTAGTATAGAAATAAGCCACAAATACACGAACTATGAGTTTGTACTTCTTTAATTAGCTTAGTGGGCGCTTTTTAAGATACACTTTACATATAAAATTCAAGAACAGTATTTTCCATTAGAATAGATTTACATATATTATTTACTTTCACTATATATAAAATTCATACAAATAGGACTTGTATGTTTTTTAAATAGTATATTTTTATATAGTATAATACAATATATACTGTATATATACATATATATATATATATATATATATAAATGTGTCGAATTTAATACTGCTTGCGCTATGAATTTATAAGTACGTGCACGCGGCAATAAACGCGCAAATTTCATTGTCTAGCAAAGCGCCGAGATCAATTTCGAGAAAATCACTTTTGCATAATTGAGCATTTTTCAGGGAGGGGGCGAGCATCGGACGAGCACGCTAATACGAGTTCATAAATTATAAATATCGAGCGGCGCGTGCGCGTGAAAGAGAGATGGTTCAGAGAAATTGGCTTTTGTACCGTTGAGACGAGATACTGGAAAATTTACGAACGTTCATTATTTCTTTAGATGAAAATTTTCTCACCAAAATTATTCTCTGCCAAGTTTAAGGTTAAATAATTATTAATGCATATACACACGCGAGATCAAGAATTAATTATTGAATTACGAATAATAGAATTCGATTGGTGTCAAGAAAAATTTCATTCGAGTTCCTCGAAATAAATCGCAAATGTGACGTTACGCACATTAAATCCATTTTCAATTATCCATTCAGTTATTAAACCGCGTTTATATCTCAAAATTACTTCTCGGGAAAAATGACTAAAAAATTAAAATATAAATAAGGGGTTCAGTATTATTTCATTTCCTTCTTGCTTCTATCGATTTATGATTGTTTTATCGAAGAGGTTGGACAAAATAAAAATTATTATATAAAATTATTTTATTTAATTATTTGAAAAAAAATTCGAAACGCAACTCTTTAATTAAGGGCGAGCAAAGATCGCTGAATAAAGAACACATTCTTCTTCTTTCTTTGAAGTATCAATTCTTGCAAGGAATCAGCCAATCTTATTTAGAGAATACTCTGCATAAAAGGGAGGAACGATAATGCGGCCAGCAGGCGACTCGATGAGAAGGACATCTCCTTTGAAGCTAAAGGATGACCGAGGAAATCGACGCGGGAATAAATGGTACTTCGACGGAAATCTTTCCGCGCTTTTAGGTTCCCGTCTCCATCTCGGGCCAAGGCGAAGGCAGAGAGGATGGTAGTTACGGACGGGGGGGAGAGGGAGAGGATAGTGCAAACGCCGAAAGCCGCCACTAAACTTATCGGTTTCCGATGTCGTCGTTCGCTGGCAATTGGAAAACTTTTCTCGTAATCCGTCAGATAAATCACGCGTCTCTTGTGCTTCCTTACACCACCCCCGGCCCTGCGCCCCAGTCTATCCACGTCGCGACCCGGGGACACTATTGAGGTATTCGACCACTAGGATAGTCAGAACGTTTTAAAGAGATTCTACACTTTCAA